>MDTB01228046.1_pt1 | contig 32988 bp, 25 predicted proteins | sample 811161 | NCBI WGS metagenome assembly MDTB01 (sample SAMN05326650, study PRJNA326480) | marine metagenome | isolation source: seawater | place: Mediterranean Sea | collected 2009 | reverse complement strand
TGACGCATTCCCGAACGACCCTTCAGAGACGGATGACTTTGACGGCGACGGCGTTGGCGACAACGCCGACACCGACGACGACGGAGACGGGGTAAGCGATCTTGAGGACGTATGGCCGCTCGACAACACAATGTCGACGGACACTGACGGCGACGGCACGGCAGACTTCTACCTGACTCCAGCGCCGTACTCGCTGATGGACTTCGAGTCCGGCTCCCTCCCAACCGAGGGCACATGGACGTCCTACTCGTGCAGCATAGCAGGCGCATCGGCGCCTGTTCACCCATCGGTGACATGTACGAACTCGACACTGTATGGCCCATGGGCCGTAACCTCCTCCAATGCTATCGCTGGGACATATTCGCTCGACTCAGGACAGAACTCGGCGCAATACGGGACTACCAGCATTATGGTGCAGTTCGAGACCCTAGGTGGAACGGCTACTTGGGATTGGCAGGTCAGCTCTCTCTTCAGAGATTTTGCGAGCGTTTACTACGACGGCCTCGAGGTTTGGGCGGACGGCGTCAAGATCCCGGCAACTTCGCTTGGATCAGCGTGCGCCAACGACGTATGGTGCGGAGAGGACTCAGGCAGCATGTCATGGGACTTCGGCGCAGGTATGCACGACCTGACATTCACGTTTAGGTCTGGCACTAGTGGCCAAGGCGGCACAAATCAGGCTTGGATCGACAATCTGCAACTACCGATGAACGGAGTACCCAATCAGATGGACACCGATGACGACAACGACGGAATACTCGATGGAGACGACCTAATGCAGTACGACCCATGCGTCGGCCTGGATAACGACGGCGACGGCGCTTACGACGAGATGGTCGGAGTAGGCGGAGCAGGAGTGGACCTCGATGGAATGGCCTGCGACACATCAGCATACGATATCGACTCCAACGATGACAATGACGATTGGAGTGACGTCGATGAGGTAAACTGTGGAACAGACCCAATGGACTCGACGGACTTCCCCGGCGACTTTGACGGGGATCTGACCTGCGACCCAGTAGATCCAGATGATGACAATGACGGTGTAGAGGATGGAATCGACGCATTCCCCAACGACCCATACGAGTCATCTGACCTCGACGGCGACGAAATCGGCGATAACGCTGACAACGATGACGATGGGGATGGATATCTCGATGGCGCTGACGCATTCCCAACGGACGCCACCGAGTGGATTGACTCCGACGGTGATGGAATCGGCGATAACACTGATACCGACGACGACGGCGACGGCGTCGCTGACGACTTGGATGCCTTCCCTCTAGATGACAGCGAATCGGTAGACTCCGATGGCGACGGATTCGGGGATAACATAGATCCTGATGACGACGGTGACGGTATCCTGGATGAGTCTGACAGCTTCCCCAATGACAGCACAGAGGCTGTAGACACTGACGGCGACGGAATCGGGGATGTCCAGGATAATGACGACGACGGCGATGGGGTCGAAGACTCAAACGATGCTTTCCCACTAGACTCGTCTGAGACAACCGACTTTGACGGCGACGGGATCGGCGACAACAGCGATTCCGACATCGACGGCGACGGTTATTCCAACGCTCTCGACGAGTTCGATTACGACTCGTGGGAATGGGGTGACGTCGACGGAGACGGAATTGGCGACAATGCTGACAGTGACAACGACAACGATGGCGTCGCTGACGAATTGGACGCCTTCCCATTCGATGCCTCTGAGACAGTAGACATGGACGGCGACGGCGTCGGCGACAATGCTGATGCTGACGACGACGGCGACTCTTACAACGACGATGTAGACGCCTTCCCTGCGGATGAGAACGAGTGGCTCGATACCGACGGAGATGGAACCGGCAACAACGCCGACTCCGACGATGACGGCGACGGGTTCTCCGATGCCAATGAGAACGACTGTGGAACTGACACGCTCGATGATGACGACACGCCACCAGATTACGATGGCGATGGAATCTGCGATGCGCTAGACCCTAATGTTGACATCAACATCGACGAGGCTCCCGCTCAGGAAGATCTAGGATTCGGCGCAGCCGTACCCGGATTCCCAACGGCCCTCGCCGCACTTGCGCTTGTCGGAGCTGCACTGGTCGCTGGAAGGCGAACAGAAGAGTGAATGCCGAGATGTAACCGCCCCCGGGGTCACCCAGACTCCGGGGGTCGGCACAACACCTCTGTGATTGCCCTTCGAAGTAAACCATGATAAGGCGGAGAATAGAGTACAGGAATATAGGTGGAACCATGCCAGGCACAACTAGAGTCGAGATTCGAACCCTAAAAGTGGGGCGATACGTCGCCATAGAGAATGATGCATACAAGATACTCAGCATATCTAAGTCGAAGCCCGGTAAACACGGAAGCGCCAAGGCGAGACTCGAACTAGAGGATATCTTCACAGGTCAGAAACGAAGCCACGTTGGGACTGTCACTGACAATATACAGGTTCCTGTGATCGAGAAAGGAAGTGCAGTCATAACATTCGTTCAGGGCAATGAGGTCAATGCCATGGATAACAAGACGTATGAGACTCTCATACTGCCTCTTGATACTGAGATGAATCTTGAGGCCGGTGGGGAGATTCAGTGGATGGAGGCCATGGGCCGCTACAGGATTACACGTGATCATTGATATGGATGAGGCCCGATATGCCTAATGAGGTAGGGACACGTGACTTACGAACGACCACCTGCGACGGCATGGGCTATACTTGCCATTGCGCTTTTGGGAGTGAGTAGCGGCGGGCCCTTGCTTGCATCTATGGACACTCCCCCTGTTCTGCGCGCATCATGGAGGCTCTGGGCTACGTCGATTGTCCTATTGCCGGGTTTCATGATTCAACTCAGACGGCCTGAGAACGAGGGCTATAACCTCCGGACTGCCTCTCTCATCTTGATTTCTGGATGCGCTCTTGCCGTCCATTTCGCAGCATGGACATGGTCCCTCGATCATACATCCTTGGCACACAGCCTCCTCTTCGTAACAAGCCACCCCATCGTAATCGTTTCAGCAATGTTCGTCATCGAGAGGAAAGTCGACTTCTTGCTCATCGCCGGTTCATCTTTGGGATTCATAGGTGCGGGTTTGGCTCTACTGGACGCCTCAGATTCAGGTTCCGTTACATACGCCGGCGATGCTGCAGCCTTTCTTGGAGCAGTGGCCGGTGCAGCTTACTTGGCTGTAGGCAGGATTCTGAGATCAGGTTCCAAGATCCCCCTTTTCATCTATGCTTTCCCAGTAACCACTGTATCTGCCATCATCCTAACTGCGCTGTCTGCATCCGTCGAATCCACTGCATCTGGGATCGATGCCCACCCTCTTGGATGGATTGAAAGTGAGTACTTCCTCACTGTAGTCGCGCTTGCATTTGGTGCCGGGCTTCTCGGCCATACTGGTCTTAATGCAGCATTAAAGTGGCTACCGCCAATAATAATATCAGTCGGCCTACTATTCGAACCGATACTTGGCTCAATCATCGGATTATTTGTTCTCGGAACTATGGAAGTAGGGTTTTGGACTGTTTTGGGGGGAATTATGATGATAGCAGGCGCCATCATTCTCACATTCTGGCTTGAATCCCGTACTGAGCCGAGGAGCACGAATTGAATAAGAGACGTCCAATGCCATGACTGATGGGCCGACCTTCGATACTTGTGACAAATGATGATGGCGTGGAGGCCCCAGGCCTATTCGCACTGGTCTCCAAGCTACACTCGAAGGGATTCCCAGTTCTAGTCGTCGCCCCACGAGGGGAACAATCGGCTTCGGGGATGAGACTCACACTCAGGAAGCCAATGAGAATGGAGATACACTCCGACATTGAGCGTTCTATCAGAATCAATCCTGACGTCCCTCTGGCGGTAATGTCTGTCGAGGGGACGCCCTGTGATTCTGTAATAGTTGCGATCGAGGGCGCCATCGATCAACATCGAATGGGTATCAAGCCCTCTCTATGTGTATCTGGAATTAATCTCGGGCCGAATTTATCTGTGGATGTCCTACACTCGGGAACGGTATCAGCTGCAAGAGAAGCCTCGATGTATGGCCTTCCTTCGATATCCACAAGCCTCGCAGATTACAACGAATCTGAATTCGGCGGAGCAGTAGATGCGACGATGAAGGTCATCGAGAAGGCCGTCAACATAATCAGAACACCTCCGCCGTCATTCATGCGGCTGGAGGGAGCAGAATCCAAGCCATCTGGGTCGGATGAAGATCTCCCCCTCTTGCAGTTCCTGCATGGTAACTTGATGCTCAATGTCAATGTCCCCTCGGATTGGAATGGAATCTTCAGGACCGGCCCTCATGGAGCCAGATGGTACACTGCACCAACTCGAATATCGAATACGGCCCAAGGGCAATTCGTGGAGGTAGGTGCTGCCACGATCATAAATGAGGGGGATGAAGGCACCGATACAGCCACCATCGAGGGTGGCGGCTGTTCGATTACGGCTATGCCTGTGTGGCCTCAACTTCACCCTCTATCTGTTTCAGATCTCATTCTCGAAGAAGCGAATACACCCGATCAAGAAGGCTTTCCTGCATGGCTGTCTAACCAGTGATGCACGATAGATATGCATGCGGACCCGAGTAGCCATTCTTTGCCAAGTGACACCATGGACACTTCGCCAAGATCCTCTATGCCGTCTATGGCCTTATCGTCCCCCACTATGAAACCGATATCCCCCCGATTTTCGTGCATGCTGTCCAAAGAATCACCATTAATATCGAGCACGCATATTTCCACATCCATTCTACGCCATTCCTCGACAGTCGTGCGTAGATCACCTCCAGAGTGTGCCATTCCCTGAGTTAGCTCCTTCCATGTCCCGATGGGAGGTAATGGCTCAACAACTACCTTCCTTATGTTGCCAGCGATGGATCTTTCATCGGCCCTGAGGCCTGTGATGTCGGAACCCTTGAACTTGATTCTTCTTGGTTTCCCCGGGCTACCCAGTAGGTGGACTATCACCTCAACATCCTCTCTGATTCCATGCGATAGTAGAAGACAAGACCCTATGTTTCTGCATACGACATCAATCCTGCCCGATCCCGGCAAATCATCGAGATGGAATGTAGAAGACGGGGAGGCCCTTGAGCCAATGATGGCGAATCTCCGCATGGCTCATCCCAACTCTATGTCATCTACGTCCATCATGGACTGCATCTGTCTTCTGAATTGACGATTGCCCTTCATTCCACGCATCATCTTCTTACTTTTGTTCCATTGCGCAAGAAGCCCTTTTACTTCCTTCTCAGAAGATCCTGAGCCCCTTGCTATCCGACGTATTCTCTCGGATTTGAGTAGATTGGGATCGTCTTTCTCATCCTGAGTCATCGAATCCATCATTATCCTGTATCTTTCAAGATTGCCCTGCATAGCCCTCTTCTGCGCAGAAGACATTGAACCCATGCCAAACATCCCATCAGGCAGATGGGAGAGAATCCTATCGAGCGTACCAATCTTGCTCATCATCTCCATTTGTTGATACATGTCGTTCAAGGTGAAGCGTCCCGACATCAATCGTTGAGTGAGGCGCATCGCCTCCTGCTCATCCAGATCTTCAGGAGCTAGATCAATGAGCCCTTTTATGTCCCCCATCCCAAGTAATCTCGAGATGAAGCGATCAGACTCGAAGCGCTCAAGATCCGATACTCTTTCACCCTCCCCGACGAATACTATGGGGGCATTTGTGATTGAAACAGCGCTTAGCGCACCCCCGCCTCTGGCTGTCCCATCGAGCTTCGTCACGATCGTTCCTGTGACTCCTACGAGTTCATGGAACGTCTCTGCTATTGGCCCAGCAGATTGGCCTACTTGCGCGTCTATAACGAGAAATCGTTCGGTGGCCTGGGCGATTTCTGCAATATCAAGAAGCTCGTCTTTGAGATCATTATCAAGACTGTCTCGTCCGGCAGTGTCTATGATTACAACATCCGCAGTCCCTACTTTTCGTAGTCCATTCTTGACAATTGAAGCTGCGTCGGTTCCGTCTTTTTCACCATATACTTCTATCCCACTGCCATCGAGTAACTGTGAAAGTTGGGCGAGGGCACCAGGTCTGTGGACATCGGCCTCTATCACTGCGACTTTTACGCCGTGCCTTCTTCGCCACCACTCTGCAACTTTAGCAGTGGTAGTGGTCTTTCCCTGACCATATAGGCCCACCATTAGAACAGTCTGATTATGTGGTCTGATTTCACGTGCAGGGCCCAGAATTCTGACAAGTTCACCATACACCATATTCATTGCATGGGTCTCAAGCTTTAATCCGGGTCTGGGCTCATCTTCCAAAAGCCTTCTTTGGATTCTTTCTGTCAAGTCCTTGGTTTGTCTGACATTGAAATCAGCCTCCAATAGAGACCTCCTCAGCGAGCGAGTAAACTCCTTCACAGCTTCTTCATCGAGGGTCTTCTTGCCTCTCAGAAGACCGACGGATCCGAGGATTCGTCGCTTTAACCCCTCCAGCGCCATGACTCTAACCCTAAGAAGACCCGTTTCAACGTTCCTCGTGCCGCCCCATCTAAACCCTCGATGCCAACCGACAGGCATGGCCACGCCGCTGATTGGCATAGTAGAGATGCAAATCGCATTCGCGATAGCCCTGCTAGGGATATATCTCGGATGGAGGGCTGGCCTGTCTCGAATATCGGGATTGTATGATTTAACCGGGGCAGCCAGACATCTCCTGTACGGCATAGTGATCGGTATGCTGTTTGCAGTAGCAGTGGACAGGATGGTCCTAGCAGAGATTGTCCTGGGGCGCTCTTGGGATGCCATAGCGCCCGCATTACTCCTAATCGGGGCATCCCAGTCAATGCTGGTCCTTGTGGTGGTCGGTCGCCCAAGAACAGTCAAGACATCTAGCAGTATGCCCTATGGTTGGACATTTGGCCTCGGGTTGGGCTCTATGCAGGCAGCCTACATCATAGTCAGAATATTCGATCCTGCGACATGGGACGGCTCCACAGGATTCGGTGCATTCGCGCTAATCATGGGCGCAATCGTAAGTGCCACATGCGCACTCGGTTCTGCAACAATATCGGGTTGGCAGGGAGTAAGGCTCCTATTCGGGCGGAGAGTTGTAGCCACCGTCGCATCATCCATTCTCCGTGCAATGATGATTGCATCAGTAGTGTTATCCGTATTCCAACCATTGGCGATTATCTTAGCGACTCCCCCGGCGTTTTACTTCGCGTTCAACAATGCCCCAAGATGGGCCCTTGAGACACTATCTGAACCTTCTAAGAAGGAATACAGGAGGGCAATAAGAAGGGATGCTGTCAGTAAAAAGGAGTCTTAGGCCATATTCATAGAATATTGTCCATAAAAGGGCCACTGAAGTAAGATAAGAGATAAAAAAATGGATTTTCCAATATGGTGACGGTTATATCGGAATCGTATTGCGGTCAGAATAGATGAGAATAATCATCGGAGGGGCCGGTGAGGTCGGTCGCGGTGTGGCTTCCGCCCTCAGACATGAAGGCCGTGACATCGTCCTGATAGACAATGATCTCGATGCTATAAACGAATCACAGTCGATAGATTGCCTCGTCATCAGCGGGTCCGTTCTTTCCAGGAGAACGCTGGTCAAAGCAGGCATAACGGATGCTGAAATCGTTATAATGTGCACAAAATCGGATGAATTAAATCTTCTGTCATGCGCTTTTGCTAAGCGAGTTTTCAGTGAAGAGAACAAATCGTCAAACCGAAGGATAAGAACAATAGCCAGAATATCGGATCGGAAACTCTTGGATCCAGAGTATGGGGCCGGACCTCTCCCGAAGTGGTCAAAAGCAGATCATATTGTTTGCGCAGGAGAGGAAATAGTAAGCCGACTTGCAAGTGGGTTGGTCGCTCCTGCATTCGAAGAGGCCTTGCCAGTGCACGAAGGTGCATACATTCTCGTTGCTGAGGCTGGAGATGGCAGCCCTCTGATTGGCAGTACCGTGAAAGAGATAAAAGACACATTCTCATCTCTCCCGCCAATCGTCGCAATACAGACAAATGGGCATACTGCAAAACTCGATGTCTTGGACCAAGAGATAGTGCTTAACGACAGAGTTGCGTTTGCAATAACCAATCTTGATCAATTCAGAGTGGTGTCTTCCGCACTTGGAATACCCCTGGACCCCATTCCTGAACACCCCCGGACCCTAGTATTTGGAGCCACTGCCTTCGGCTCAGAAGTCGCATCACATTATCTCTCGGAAGGGGCAGATGTCGTTGTTATAGAGCCAGACTTAGACCTTGCAAATCAGTTGGTCGGATCAAAAGTAGGATCCAGCAAGAGGCTTGACGTCATACACGGGGACCCTCAAGACGAAGAACTCCTCAAGGAGATAGGCATAGAAGGATTTGATGTGGCTGTTGCAAGTATGGATGATGATAACAGAAATATCGCAATGGCAATGCAAGCCTCAGACAAGGGAATCCCTAGATCAGGCCTCCTCCTCAAGGATATGGCATTAATTGAAGCAGTTAAGAGAATCGGCCTCACACGACCAGTAAGCCAGAGGCAAATCACGATTACCTCGATTCTAAGAGCGATTCATTTCGGAGATCTTGGGGACTTCAGCGTCCCAACATCTCTCAACGACATTGTAATTGTTTTATTCCACATTGTAGAGGAACATCCCTTTGTCGATTCGACAGTAGAGAACGCTAGCAATAAGCTCAAGGGAACGATGCCGCTTATATTCAGAAAAAGCGAACAAGGCATACAGAGCATAGTCACCTCTCCTGATACGAAGATCGTGGAAGGAGATACTGTTGCTATGATCCTCAAACAAGAGTACCTTTCTCTTGCAGATGAGATAAACGGGTGATGGTCCATGCACTACGATGTAGTCCGATACGTGGTCGGACAGACTCTCAGAATAATATCCGTCCCTTTCATCTTAGCGGCGTTTGCACTTGCTTTGATCGGGCCAGAGTCCTCATGGCACCTCCCGGTCATTTCATTCGTGGTCCCTGCTTTGATAGCCTTGGTGTTGGGCACAATCCTCTCTAGAGTGGACAAGGAGGAAATCGAGGAAAGAATCCGCGATAGAGAGGCATTTGCATCCGTGGGACTGGGTTGGCTAGCTATCGTCCTAATCGGCACGCTCCCCTATTGGCTTGGGGGGATATTTGTTGGCCCAGGATCAGAAGCCTCGTTTTCAGAAATCCTCCATGGATTCATCTACTCGCTTTTCGAGTCTATGGCTGGCTTCACAACCACTGGCGCGACGGTGATTGAATCATCTTCGAGCCCCTTGTGTACCGAATCTACATCAGATTGCCTTGCAAGCCTCCCCAAGATGATACTACTTTACAGATCGGCTACGCAATGGCTTGGGGGCATGGGCGTCATAATGCTTGGTCTCTTGATATTCTCACGCACAGTCGGTGGTGGAAAGTCACTTGCAAGAGCCGAACTCACTGGGCCCACGGTATCTCCTACGGGAATTACTTTCCAATCGACAGCGAGGATCCTTTGGGCAGTCTTCGTTGCGATGACTCTCATAGAACTCACATTGCTAATTTACCTCACAGACCTATCATTATTCGATTCCGTCAACATATCCATGACTACCATAGCCACTGGCGGTATGACGCCTACCGATAGCGGAATAGGTGGCTACGACTCAGGAATATTGGAATTAATACTAATTTTCTTTATGTTCGTTTCAGGACTCAATTTCGCCGCAATATATCTAATCGTCATCAAGGCCCAATTCTATGAAATAAAGGATGAAGAAATGAGAAATTATTTCTTCATATGGGTATTATCCATAGCATTAGCTTCTGGATTCATGGCATATGCAGGATCATCCTTCAGCGAATCATTAAGGGACACTGCATTCACTTTGACCAGCATCATCACAAGTACGGGGTACAGTACTGCAGATTGGGGTTCTTGGCAGCTGTTCCCGAAACTAATCTTGCTAATTCTGATGGCCATCGGCGCTACAGCTGGATCAACAAGTGGCGGTCTGAAGGTAATGCGTGCAACTATGCTTCTCAAAATAGCACGCCGCGAGATTATGACAATCGTCCAACCCAAACGTGTCGTCCCAATCAGGGTAAACGGAGAGGTAGTGGACGAACGCAGGGTCAGCCTAGCTATCGGTATGATATGCGCCTGGATCCTCCTTTGTGCCATCTCCGTGCTTGCCCTATCTTTTGTAGAGCGAAGTATAGACCTGGAATCTGCAGTATCGGTAATATTTTCGATGCTTGGTAATACAGGACCGGCTTTGGGGGCCTACGGGCCTACTCACACTTACGCCTCAATGTCCGAGTTTGGTTTGGTGGGATCTTCATTACTCATGTGGCTTGGAAGGCTTGAGATTCTCACAGTATTGATACTGTTCAACCCTCGCCTGTGGTCAAAGAGCAATTGACTTAGAAGTCCATAAGAGATGGCTGATCTGATACATTTTCGACCGCTTGCTCATCAACTTCGGGAGGCATGTCTGGAATTTCCAAATCATCTTCTATTCGATTTTCATATGCCTTAGCCATCCTCTTACCCTCTGTACTGCTGGGACGGACCCCGTTAAGCGCCAAGTGGTCTTCTACCGCCAGCCCCAATCTTATGCTCAAATCTATTGAAGAGTCCTCGAAGCCAGTACGGTCTTCCATTGCTGCCAGCATCAGAGGCAATAGGTCTTCTCGAGACGATGCTTCGCTCGTGTGAAAGGCCCCTGCTAGCTGTGCGGCTATATCGCTCTTCCTCCAACTCTCAGACCCCCTTCTCAGAAAGTCCGGGTAATACAATCTGGGACGAGACGATCTGGCTCCGGCGGCCGCCACGCTCTGTGCTGCAAGAGCCATAGACCAGTAATATCCTCTGTGGGCAGTGCTAAGATACGTAGTAGATAGAGCTCTGTCACCCAAGACCATCCCTGTGGAGATATGTTTCAACTCCTCTCCCAGTATTGACTGGTTGTTCCAGGATATCCAGGCAAGACATTCTCGAGGCTCTTTGTCCGAAGTTCTCAATGCCTGATATACTTCTGACCCCGATCCTGCTGTGTAGGCGTCCGTGAGAGATTGGAATACATCTAGGCCGACGTCTCTACGCGAAGTGGCAGATATCCTCCGAACAGTCTGTACATCCACATGCGGATCTTCTGATATTTTGGTACATGCCTGTAGATCCTTTAGCAGAGCACGCAGATCCCCGGGATTCCCATCAACCAATAGCCTCAGAGCATCTGGATCGATATCAATGCCCTCAGCAGAGAGAACTCTTCGTGATATGCGCATCATCGATGAGGGGTCGACCCTCTTGAATCGGACAGATTCAGCAAGGCGGTACATTCTGTCCCTGTTCGCACGCCATGATGATCTGCCCCAAAGACGCATCTCATCATTGCAGGTCATCAGTACGGGGTGTTTGGTAGTCTTGAGGAGGTGCATCACTTCTCCTTTACCGCCCCTATCTCCAGATATCTTCTTTGATAGGTCCTCTGATTCCATCGATCTGATTATCCTCCCTTCGTTCTCCACAGCGAATCCTCCACTCAAATGATCAACTTCGTCTAGAAGAATCAAAGTTCTGCCTGATCCTCCCGAATCTCCGAAAGCCTTCAGGGACGTGTTCTGGGAGCCTATCGTAGCTGCCCTTCGAATCGCAGCAGCATTTCGTTCCTCAGATGCATTCATTTCTATGACTGACCATCCGTGGTCCGATGCAGCAGCTCTGGCGATCGTGGTTTTCCCAGTTCCAGGGGGCCCAATCAGCAGCATACCCCTCTTATCTGGGATTTTGCCGTTAGACCATTTATTCAACCATGCGCGGATTTTCCCTATAGCTTCAGAGTTACCAACCATATCCTCGGTGGTGGCCGGGCGGTGTCCCTCGCTCCAGTCATGCTCGCCCGCCACGATGCTCCACTTTGCTAGAAGGGTGATGAACACTCCTAATCAGAAGAGCATATCCGGCCCATGACTGAGCAGCATGGATTGCAAATCATCCTTGCTGCATCTTATTTGCTTACCATCATCCCTTCGTCTGAGAGTAACAGAGCCATCTTTCAGCGACTGATGATCTACAGTAATGGCCCATGGTATGCCTGCCTCATCTGCTCTTGCGTATCTTCTCCCGATTGACTTCGAATTATCATATTGTATTTTCAAACCGCGTGCCTTAGAGAGAATCCCTGCGATGGTTTTCGCCATCTCGCCCATCCCGTCCTTGTCAAAGAGCGGTAGGATCACTGCATCGAATGGAGCGGTTCTCTGTGGAAGTCTTAGGATGGAATATCGTTCCCCCTCCTTCTCAATCTCCTCGTACGCATGATCGAGGATATGCCATATTATCCGGTCTATCCCGAATGCCGGCTCCACAACATGGGGCGTGAACCATTCCCCGGTTACGACGCGATCTTCCGTCCTACGTTCTGCCATGCCTTCTTCGATAGATAACTTCGTACCATCATTCAAAGTGACTGTGAACGGCAAAGATTCAGGGATATCGTCAAGATCGATAATGGCCTCACTAACTTCAGAAGAAAGGCCCTTGAATGTAGGGCCTATTAATGATTGAATAGGGTACCATTTGTCAATCTTCACAGTCTTCGCCTCTTTGAAAGTCCTCCATGCTCTGAAATCACTCTTACCAGTGTGCGTCGCGTGTTGTTCCAAATCGTGACATGTGCGATTGGCTATGCCAACACACTCTATCCACCCATGTTCGCCATGCAATTCACAGTCCCAACAGTCGGACGCGTAATGAGCCATCTCATCCTGCCCGTGTTGCCTAAATCTCAACCGAGAAGGATCAACACCCAGTGATATCACTAATTCGAGGGTGCGTGCAATGAACCAAGCCACTGTAGGGTGAAGTATCAGCCCCCTATCGAGAGCCTCAGAGACGGATATCTTCTCCATCCGGCCTGTCGAACTTGGGATCATCTGAACAACTGTCGACCAATCACCGTCTATTCCTATCGGAGCCTCTTCCGGATCGAAGAAGTATTCCAATTCGGCCATCGTGAACTCTCTAAGTCTTATCATGCCCTGACGAGGGCTGATTTCATTCCTGTAGCCCTTGCCAGTCTGAATCCCTCCGAAAGGAAGCTTCTGCCGGAAGTGACGATACAGCATGGGGTACTGCATGAACATGCCTTGAGCAGTCTCAGGCCTCAGGTACGCTGTTCTACCCTTGCCCATGGCGCCTACCGATGTCTTGAACATCAGGTTCATCGGGACACATTCTGACCAGTCATTCTTCCTGCATCCTGGGCAACTAATGGCCTCTTTTTTCAATGATGAAGAAACCTCGGCAGCGGATAGGCCGTCTATCTCATCCACGAAACCTTCCAAGAGGTGATCGGCCCGAAATACGGATTCGCAAGATTTGCAGGTCGTCATTAGATCATTGAATTCGCCTACGTGGCCGCTCGCTACAAGAACCTCTTCTGGCGTTATCGTAGGAGATTCAATCTCGAGTATATCTCCCGTTGAGGACCAGTACTCTATCCAGACATCTATCACTCTTCTCCGGATAGACGCGCCTAGCGGGCCATAGTCAACAAGCCCCGCAACTCCGCCATATGTTTCGAAGGCAGGCGCCACTATGCCTCTTCTCCGCATGATGGAGGAAAGCCTTTCCATGCGCCTCGAATTGTCTGTGGCCATACGTCTCGCTCCGTTGTAACTGATATGAATCAAACCCGTTCCTCGGTATTCAACAGAGCATATCATGACCATCTGGGGAATACTTGGGAACGAAGTATTCATGTATCGACCGGATTCGCTGGGGTCAGATAGGTGTCAATCGTAAATGCCTAGATTGGAGTACGTGACTGAATCCTCAGAGAGTGAGGAGCTCTTGGAGAGCCTTTGCCAGCCCGTCAGAGACTGGTTCAAAGATCGCTTCCCCGACTTCACTGAACCCCAGAAGATGGCCATACCTCAGATAATGGGGGGGCATCATCTCTTACTCTGTTCACCAACCGGCAGCGGAAAGACTCTAACAGCATTTCTCACCATAATTGATGATCTAGTGAAGAGATCTATGAATGGGACACTCGAAGACGGTGTTTCATGTGTTTACATATCCCCGATAAAGGCTCTTGCAAATGACATCCAAAAGAATCTGATAGGTCCACTAAACGAAATAAGGGAATCTTACCTTCCGAAGAGGGCCAAGGAAATCAGGGTAGGCCTCAGAACAGGGGACACTTCTCAGAAAGAAAGAGACAGGATCCTCAGAAGCCCGCCTCACATCCTAATCACAACACCGGAATCTCTCGCTCTGGGCCTTGCATCCAAGAGATTCCGACCAATATTATCCGGCCTTAAGTGGATGATAGTGGATGAGATGCACTCGCTCGTCCCATCGAAGAGAGGCACACACCTCGCACTCAGTCTCGCTCTGTTGGACAGAGTTATCGGAAACCCCGTTCAGAGAATAGGCATATCCGCAACAATGGAGCCACTGAGCAAGGTTGCCGAGTTCTTAGTCGCGTCTGACGCCAGAGAGACGGAATCCGAACCACAGACTATCAAAATCGCGAAGATATCCGGTGCAAGGCGACTCGATCTCGATATATTGCTCCCTACTCCCCGATTTTCATCTGTCCCAGTCAAAGAATTGCTAGATTACAATGTCGAGGTCATCAAAAATATGGTAGAGGCGCACACTACAACTCTAGTATTCGTCAATACTCGAAGTATGACGGAGACAGTCGTCCAGAAGCTGAGACTTGCGGGGCTCCAAGGGGTAGAAGGGCATCATGGGTCGATGGACAAATCCATTCGTCTGGATGTTGAACAGAGACTCAAGAACGGACTTCTTCGTGCTGTAGTATCATCCTCGAGCCTCGAGATGGGTATCGATATAGGGTCTGTAGACTGCGTCGTGCAGGTTGGATCCCCTGGTTCAATAGCAACAGCTCTCCAGAGAGTAGGAAGAGCCGGGCACCAGGTGGGTGGGGTACCAAGGGCGAGGTTCCTCCCGACATCCTCCCACGACCTCCTCGAAATAACCGCTCTCCAGACAGGTATTCTACGCGGATCCATGGACCTGCTGAAATTCCCTGAGAACGCACTAGATGTCCTAGCCCAATTCATGATAGGGCTCACGATTGTTTCAGAGTGGGACATCGATGACGGCTACGAACTCGTGACTTCTTCGTGGCCATACAGGAATCTACCATATGATGATTATATCGAGGTACTTGACCTACTGGGAGAAGAGCGGAGAATCTGGATAGACTGGGAAGAGAATACCATTGGAAAGAGAGGCTATGCTCAGATGATTTACTACACGAATATCGGAACAATAGCTCCAGACAATAACTATCTGGTATTCTCATCGGATGGCACGATGGTCGGACAGCTATCAAGCTCGTTCGTTTCCAGTTTGAGAAGGGGCGATGTCTTCCTCCTAGGCGGTTCCACATATCGCGTATCTAGCATAATAGGGACTCGTGTCAACGTTACTTCTGCTACAGGGTATAGGCCGACAATACCGTCGTGGACTGGCGAAGCTAACAGCAGGTCAATTGAACTGTCCCAGGAGGTCCTCGAGCTCCTCTCGAATGTCTCCGATGTGCAGAAGGTCTCCGGCGACCTGCCGGAGTTCCTCCGTGAGAACTACGGCCTCGGCAAACTAGTGGCAGGAGCTCTAGCGCAGTTCTTAGATGAACACGCGGCCACCACTTTCCAGGTCCCATCAAGGCGAAATATCCTGATCGAAGAAATCCAAGGCCCCCTCCCCACATACGTGGTCACCACATGTCGGGGAAGAGGATTCAATCTCGCCTTGGGCTACATGTTTGCGGGCATGGCAGATCGTGAGGGCATTCTTGTCCACGAGGTTTCATTCGATGAGAATGGATTCATGATCAAGCTAAGTCATGATTTGGAGGTCTCATCGATAACAGATCTCTTCTCCTCGGACATAGCAGATGAGGTACTAAGAAAGTACCTTCTTGACACGCAACTGTTCGCGAAACGTTTCCGCGAGGTTTCCTCGAGGAGCATGCTGAATCCCAGGAGGATCGGAGCGGATGAGATCAGTCCAAAACAATTTCAACAGCGTGCTGAGCAGTTGTTGACCCAGCACAAGCAAGCAGAGGACTCAGTGCTGATAAGGGAGGCGATGAGAGAAATCACTCGTCACGACTTGGAACTTGATGAATTGAAAGACCTCATGTCTGGAAGAGGTTCAGAATCACTCAGCATAGTACACCGCCGCGTGAAAATACCGTCACCACTCGGCCTCACGCTCTTCATGTCGGCATTCGAGGATCTTCTTTCTCTGAGGACGCGCGCCTACCTCATCAAAGACGTTGATCCCGAGATTCTCCGGCGTCTTCTCGGAGCAAGATCGCTGGCAACTGAACTTGATAGCAAGTCACTTGACACGTATTACCAATCCAAGGTCGAAGTCCCCTCTGATGCGGAGGGGCTCCTCAGGCTGATGGATATAGGCGGGGGCTTGGAAAGGGAATTGACACACCCCCTATACAGCGAGAAACTCTCCGGGATCAGTCTGGATACCGTCCGATCATGGGTCCACGAACTAGCTGAGCAAGGTAAGATAACCAAGATACGATCCACCGGCAACAACCAGATTGATGGTAAGTGGTTCTCACAGAGGATGGCCGGAGTTCACGGCACTCTGGGGGTCCTGTCGGTTTCAGGCGCCTCAGAAATGGATGATTTACGAGAACTATACACTGGGGGATTGTCTTTCGAGATAGCATCGAACTTCACAGGCGGCTCGCCGGATAATTGGATGAAGACAGAACTTTCTGATGCAGTAGACTGCTTACGCCTCAAACTTCTGGATATGCTGGGGTCAGAGGGCCCAAGGACACTCGATGCAATTTCAGACAGACTCCCATTCCCAAAGGCGCAGGTAGATGCGGCGCTCCAAGAACTTGAGATGAGGAACCTGGTCGCCATTGGCTTCTTCACTCAGACTGATGAAGGAGAATATATTCTCAGGTTGGATGAATACAGAATAACCGGAGGCGAACTCAATGTCGTCGATTACAGGACCCTTCAGACGCTGATATACAACAAATCATTCGAGCGCAGACTCGAACCTCTCGATGCTATACGCGACCTAGTCTTCGTCCAGAGGAGAGATGAACTCCTCTACAGGGTCAAGGATTATCGATTCAGGGATTGGATTGATATAAAGCACGACAGAGACATCGTAAACGGGCGCCTCCTCCATAATCGGGTCGGATACACACACCGCAACCAGATACCCCTGCTCCTCGGACTAAGAGCAGAACCATGGCTCGGCCCCATGGAGCTGGAACTCTTGGAAAAGATTCCAGAATCTGGCATAACGAGAACGAAACTACTGAAGATGTATCCTTCCGGGAAAGAGAACCAGCATGTTCAGAGGACAGTCAAGAGTGCACTATCGAATCTTGAGAGACAACTCGCTACGGTAAAGAGATATGAGAAGGTACCCAATAGGAAGAGATCAGCATCTTTCATCGAAAAGGTACACGGCGCTATAGAGCCGATGAGCTTCGAAGATTCCATACATCTCTTGATTGAGAGGATCGGCCCCATAAAGCCACAGATTCTCAGATTCTACGTCAGCAGGCCTGTAGAAGAACTCGCAGAGGCCCTTAGGGTGCTCGAGTCTAGCGGCAGGGTTTCCAAGGTCGTCGCACTCCAACCCGACCCTACGGATTATTACGCCTCTCCGAAAGATGCGGAAAGACTCCTTGCACCCATGCAGGAAGACAGGTCGATGAGGATACTCTCCCAGTCCGATCCTTTCTGTAGCCGATTCATTCAGGAAGTACGCCTAGTACTAAGGCAAGGATGGTACAACCCCGTTTTCAAGGGAGTAGACCCCGTTGGTAGAATACTGATGTTCGTAGTCAATGACTACTTGGAGATAAAAGACGTCCATGTCCCTCTTAGCTATCTAGAGGAATTCAAAGATGCATTTGGCGAGATGCTCGATAACTACCGGGACCGACTTGTCGACATATCGGTACTGCACGCCTTCAATGGGGTACCTGTTCATGACTGTGACGAGAATATCCAATCGGTACTCGCAGATCTTGGATTTTCTTCGATGGGGGACGGAGAGCGCTATCTTCGTGGGGGAGTGGTTCAGCCAAGACCCAGGTCAGATGCTTACAGGGCCCTATTCCATCATCAAAATATGCATCAAAAGACGAGATGGGAGAATGAGACCTTGGCCCTTGAAAACATCACTGAGTTGAGGGATGACTTTGCCCTCAGGGGAAGGTGCGAAATGTACCGCGTCGACCTCCAGTCGATGGCCTCTGCGCATCAACTCCATCAAGGTACAAATCTGAGACATCATCTGATCTGGGGGAGATACGGGCATTTCCAGCGACTTCTCACAATACGAAACTCGGAGCCACCCGAGGAGGATATGGATGTGATACAATTCTTCGACGAACATCACGATGCGGAACTCTTCATGGAACGCCACGCTCTGAAACGATCTGAGTTCAGGAAGATAATATCCCCTCTCGTCCGCTCTGGGCACATAGTCCAAGATTACAGAGGTGGATTCAGGACTGTCCAGCCTCTGAAGAATGTCGACCTCTGGGACGTGAAGCGAAAATATATCGAAGATCTCGTGGAGAACTACCCCATACTGACTTTGAAACAAACCGAGAGGCTTGCAGGATCAGCATTCTCACCAGAGGAGATATCCGATGTTATGAGGGGGCTCGAAGAAGAAGGCACGCTTACCCGTGGCTTCCTTGTGGATGATATGCAAGATGTATGCTGGGGAAGATTGGACCTCCTGGAAAGTGGAAGCAGCGCGGTCAAGACTCGAGACTTGGTGATACCGCCGAGCGACGATCTGATACACTATTTCTCGAGCATCCTCCGTAGCCGATTCGGATACGGCTCAGCATACCTCGTCTTCCACAAAGAAGAACCCATAGCGGCCTTCAAAGCGAATACCAGGGAAGGGTTGTTGGAAGTCACAGATTTCGTCGGCGACTCAGACCTTGAACGAGAGGCTCTCAGAGTTATGAAGGAATTCGCATGGGAGCACGACATGCCCCTCTCCGGAAAGATATACGAGAGACTACGATCAAGATGACTCCCTCTTTCTAAACGGCAACTCTAGAATCCTCATCACATGATAGTGGAGTTCAGGGAGAAGCCCGAAGAGTGCCAATGCCATCAAGAACATAGCCCCGAGGCTGGCTACCTTAGCAGCATAGCTGTGCGCGAATTCGAAGATATCCATTCCCAGCCACCTCCAATCTTGGTAATTTACATGCAACCATACTATTCCTGCGTTCCTGAAAGCATTGAGAATGAATATCGTTGGAACTGCTATGAAGAGACCACGTGCCTTCCTCTTCCAACTAACTCCAGACAATGCTACTATCGCTCCGACGAAGACTATCATCGATTGCAATGCCGAGCAAGAAAGTATGAACCCGATGCTAACAGGCTGACCACCGGAATTCAACATCGGGAGGTAGAAACCTCCTTCCCCAAGAGGTTCAGATAGGATGACTCTGTTACCACTCCAGTCTGAAGTTGATATGTGGCCGCCTTGAGCCAAATCAACCATCATCGGGCCCAATGAGTATGAACCAGCCCCAGAGGCCTCTAGCCACCAGACCGTTATCGAACCCGTCATCTCTACAAAGCCCATGTTTAGTACGGGTATGGCGTACACGACATAGTATGGAATGACACTCCAAGCAACAGCGCCCCTCAGCCAAACAAGAGTCGGATTCAGTCGAGATCCATTCATCTCGACATACGCCAGAACCACACTCGCAGGGAGACAAATAGAAGTCATGATCACAAGGATAGGGTCTTCAATCTCTACATAGTGCTCTGCTAACAGATACACGGAAACTCCTGAAAGTAGCCATCCAATCGCAGCATAAATGGAACGACCCTCTGATTTCTTACTGTGAAATTCAATCGCAAGAAAAAGAGCGCCCCCCATGGTCATGAAGATTCGCATCATCTCTGGATGTACGCCCACAGCCTCCGAAAAGCGGTCGACTATGACGCCGATAGGCTCCCTCATGACACTCAACTATCCTCAAGGCGTATAGAGGATGCCCGAATCCGATGATCGTGCAACACGGTGACGAGGGGGGCCCTCGGGCGACGATCTTGATTCCAACGATCAATAATCCGCAAGAACTCAGAGTTGTGCTCGAGCATCTTCTCGAGGATTCGGACGGAACTTATGACATATTGGTTGTCGATTCAAGCAACAATTCCGAAACATCCGACTTATGCTTGGAATTGGGGGTGGAACGAATCGCGGACTCCAGCCGCACTAGGGCAGATGCATGTAACAACGGCCTCTCTGTGGTGAAAACAGCTTACACGCTCTTCACAGATGATGATGTTATACCTCCATCTGGATGGGTCAAGAGTTTGATTAGATGGTTTGATAGGGGATATGTAGCAGGTGTAGGCGGTACGAATTTCGCACCCGAAGAAGACCCATGGCTGTCTAAATGCACTGATGTAGCATTTGGAGCACGCCTAATGACTGCCGGAACCAGATACGGCGCTAGGCCGGATGCAGAACTCGTCGAAGTTACACACAACCCCGGCGTGAATGTCGCATATAGGACAGAAGTACTCAGGGAAGTTGGAGGTTTCGATGAAGGCGCTATAGGTGCTGAGGACGTCTTGCTCGATTCGAAGATAGTAAGAGCCGGCTACCGACTATTCTTGGACCCGTCATGCACCATGCCCCACCGACGTCGTCCGGCCATCATACCCATGATGAGGCAGATTCGAAATTATGGTTATGTTCGCAGACTAGCGATTGACAGGGATTCCTCGCTTAGATCCCCCACCCATGGAGCAGTCCAGATGTTTCCCTTTTTCGCTGCTATTGCTGCCTTAGCTTTGACCTACGGGGCAGCTAGTGGTGGAGCCCAGTGGGACCTTTGGTTTACGCTTGAAGGCGAATGGAACTTCTCAAGAGCATCGTTTCACTTCTCCCTTGGAGCAACATCGCTCTACTTGTTAATGTGTATAATTGGTGCTGCCACAGGAACCTCCCCACATAGGTCTGTAAGTACTGTATTTGCATCCTGCATCACCATACCGGCGGCACATCTGGCTTACGGGTGGGGGATGATGAAAGCGGAGTGGGGACTTCTGAGAGGCTCTGTTTCAATCGCAGCAATCGATGACAAGGAGCGTTCCTGATGTCAGATTCGGAACGAGTCGTTGTGAGAATAGGGCTGGATGACACAGACCATCCGGAAGGCGGTTGCACGACATACGACTTGAACGAACTTTCCAGGCTGCTCATACGCAACATCGACTCTGCAGAAGAGATAGAGAGGAGGCTGGTTAGGTTGTGGCCTTTCGCTGAACGGAGAACTAGGGGGAATGCCGCATTGTGCCTCATGATCTCGATCAACTCCAGTGATATCGAGACACTTTACGAAACCCTTCAGCATTGGATTCCAGGGCCGGATAACTCAGAAATTGAGAACGCATCAAGACCAGCCATCGTAGTTGGGCTGGGAAGCGCCCCTGCGACATGGTACTGGGAAACAGTCAGGGGCCACGTCGCTCTCGATGATAGATTGTCATCCATCGAAGCATCCGATTATCGAGTAATTACCCGTAGCGATAGGCCCCATGGCGCAATCGGTGCATCTGCAGCTATCGCATGGCCAGTCTCTGATTCTACATGGGAGCTCGTTGCTTGGAGATACCCGAATCGGATAGGCACCCCACGGGCAGTTGATCCAGAACTCATCCGGGCGATATCTGTCAAACATCCAGGCACATTTGCAAATAGGGACCCTACCACTGGAAGATGCCTGATCGCCCCAAGGACACCTTGCCCGGTCCTCTATGGCATCAGAGGCCTAAATGAGTCTTCAGTGATCGACGCACATAATGACTTGCAAGCCAATGATTCAATCGAGGATAGTATCGAATATGGGATTCACAGGACGAATCAATGCAGCGACGATCATCTCGAGAATACGTTCGTCGGGACTGTGACGAGTAAGCCCGTTATCGGTCCAGGCGGGCACGTCTCTTTGACAGCAATATCACGTGGGAAAAACGAGACTATTCTCGCATTCAAAGAAGGAGGGCCTGTAAATGCAGAGGTTCGGTCAATGCATGCCGGGGACATCATACGTTGGGTAGGCCTCCGTTCTCCCGATGATTCAATACATCTCGAGAGAGTGTGTTTGATTGATCCCGTCCCTGTTATCAAAAACCGGCCCAAATGCTGTGGATATACCATGAAAAGCGAGGGTAAGAGGTCCATGCTTCGATGCTCAAAATGCGATAAGAAAAGCAAGAGGTCTTGGGTATCTAAGCCTTATCGAAACGTAGGTCTATGGGCAGAACCACCACCCAGCCACAGGAGGCACATAGCAAAACCACTTTCAGAAGGACCACCGGATATTGCTGCTAGAATCCCTCCTGGAATGGCCCCCTAACCAAAGTGATTATCCGGCCGATGCCAACCATGAGAACATGGTCACGATTCTAGGGGAAGGCGCAGCAGCAGATATTGCACTGGTAATCCTCAGCATGGTTGCTATTTTCCTAGCGTATAGAATCCTCTCAGGAAGGCCAAAATTCGTCGAGGATGCTGATGAGAGAATTCCTGAACATTTGAGATCTAAGGAACTCACAGAGCCATCCGATGAGGCTCTTGAGGACTTGGATCGTCTGATGGGTGAAAATGCCCTCCCGGATGATGAAGAGTGAGCTTTTTTACACGCCTGTAAATCGAGACTTTCAAAAGGATAGAGAATACAACGGCGTTATCAAAGAATGAGTACGGTCATTCTCCCGCTTTCATTGCGGCTCGTGCCTCACGCTTCTTCCTGTTCTGGCGCTTCTTGTACCAGGGGTATATTGGCCACTTGGCGAATCCTGTCCACATGACTATGAAAATCAAGGTCGTTGATACCCACTTGTCAATAGATGCATCCCACACTGTGTCTATTAGCCCATAGTGGAAATAAGCAATTCTGGAATGGTAGACAACCAATACCAGAGCAAATCCCAAATGGATATATCTCCATATGTTATTCCAATTCATAAATTGCCTTGTTTAATTTGGCTTATTTTCTTTTCCGCTTATAGTATGTGGTAGTTGGAGTTATACCAACCCCCTTTTCCGAACAAACATGAGTTTAGCACCTGAAGGATATGATTTTGGAGAAAAAGAAAATTATTCATTCGCAATGAATGTGACTTGCGCCAACGAAGAAGCACGGAAAAAGTTCGTAGAAGCATTCGGCCACATGTTGAATTACAACCATGAGCAAGCAATTGCTTGTTTCTCGGCATGCACAGAAGCTGACCCGAACTGTGCTATGGCCTGGTGGGGTATTTCCTACTGCGTATCCTCGAATTATAACTGGGCCCCAGGCCTCGGATCAGGCCATGACTCCATTCAACAGGCTCTTTCCGTCATGGACCATTGCACAGAGCTTGAACAAGATCTGATTCGAGCTCTTTCAACCCGCCACTCTGCGGAGGCTCGTGATGCAGCCGACCCATCCGTTCTGAATATGGGCAATGATCCTGAATTGAATATCGCCTTCGCCGAAGCCATGTCGCCATTGTACGAGAAGTACGAGGGCAATTTGGACGTCACTGCCATTTACGTGGAGGCTCTGATGAATCTGAAGGCTTGGCAATTATGGGACAAGAATACGGCTACGGGGGAAATCCCCCCTGCCGATGACAACACGCTACTGCTTGTGAAGATCATGGAAGAGGCCTTCGAGAGCAGTGATGAAGCGAAGATACACCCTGCTTTGTGCCACTTGTACTGCCACGCATTGGAGCTGTCGCCCTTCCCGGAGAAGGCCCTTCCTGCTGCTGACGTTCTGCGAACTCGTATGCCCGGGCTTGGACACTTGGTCCACATGCCATCCCACATCGACGCATGGGTCGGTCAGTGGAAAGAGGCCATAGAGTGTAATATCGCTGCTGTCGAGGCTGATGACAGGTATGTCGAGATTACTGGCAATGATTCCCAGTTCTACAAGTTTTATCGCATGCACAACCATCACTTCATCGTCTGGTGCGCGATGTTTGATGGCCAATATGAGACCGCGCTGAAGTATGCTAGGAAGGCCGTCGATACACTCCCTGCGGGAGATGAGAACAGCGGCGTTCAGTTCATGCTAGCTGGTATCATCCCGATGGGCGCCATTTTCTTGGAATCGTATGTTACCATGCCTTGGCATGTGATGGTGAGATTCGGGAAGTGGGACGACATAATCGCTGAACCCATGTACTCTGACAAGGATATATTCCCAGCCACTATCGCCACTCAGCATTATGCCCGTGGCGTGGCCTATGCCTCCAAGGGCATGGTTGAGGAGGCAGAGGCTGAACAGGCCCTCTTCAAGCAGGCTCTCAAGAATCCGGCACTCTCAGGCCGTGTGATGCATAACAATTTCATGTATCAGGATCCTAATGAGGGTCCATCCATCCTCAACGTCAATGATGCTATTCTCGAAGCCGAGATTGAATATCGAAGACAATTCATCTCCAAGGAGAACGGATCGTCATACGACTTCACCGCTGCATTCGATGAGCTAAGACGCGGAGTCGACCTTTCCCTCAACCTAGCTTACAATGAACCATGGGGGCAAATGCAGCCCGTTCGCCATATCCTTGGTGCACTGCTTCTTGAGCAGGGCGAGGTAGAGGAAGCCGAAGAAGTATATCGTGCTGATATCGATCTATGGAAGGACAATTTGTGGGGCTTGCTCGGTTTGAAACTCTGTCTTGAGGCTCGTGGCGATGATTCTGGCGAACTCGAGAAGGTCGCCAAGATGTTTGAGGAAAGAAGCGTTAGAGCAGACATCAAACCTGCGAAGACTTGCTTTTGCGCCCAGGAAAGCGTCGATAAGTCCTGCTGTTAGATATCGCTATCTTGCTGTAGCCTGAAGCTTCCTTCAGACTCTGCGAATGGTCTTAATCAACAAAGCTAGCATGATGAAAATCAAGATGATTAGCCCATTTTGAAGAGCTGTTGAACTCATTCCATCGATCTCTTCAATTTCTCCGTCCCCTTCTTCGGGAACAAAACCTTCAGATCCCACTTCTTCGACAGCCTGAGCGTCGTTCACAGTGGAATCATAACCCATAATATTGACTGAGAAGGCTGGTATTCCAAGAACTCCCCCGGTCAAGTCCGCTTGACCTATTAGCACAGTATCATATTCTATATCGAGAGTCGTCGAACCTCCACGATTCAACACAACAAGCAGTTCCTGTCCCTCGGTTATCATTTCATATGCAAGAAGATTGGTATCGGCATAGTATGTTGAATAGGTGCCCCTTCGCATAGCCTCGTTCTCGAGTCTAAAATTTCCAAGTAGTGCCGTGAAATCATGCAATTCCTGTTGCTGAGAAGTCAAATTGTGGTCAAGCATCCTTCGGTTATCTGGATCAGCGCCACCATGCATTCCAAACTCATCCCCCATGTAGATGACTGGTGCTCCGGGGGTCGTTAGTAACCAACCCAGAGCCTGCTCAAGACGGACATAAGACCAATCTGACGGGAGGCCAGGCGTATCTTGCTCAGTCCACTGGCTCCACTGAGTGCCGTCATTCTCTATCCTAGAGATGATTCTCGGAGTATCATGAGACCCGATATACGGAGTCATTACCGCTCCCTGAGCATATTGATCTTGACTTCTGTTGGTCCAGTAATCCAGGTGTTGATAATCCATTTGCTGATTCGAAAAGACATTATCTACAACCGCATGGTATAGGACGAAATCAGCCTGTCCATCCAAACCATCTTGGGAGATGTATCGGTTGATTGTAGCATACTGCTCATAATTATCTTCCAGTGAATGACCAGCCCAACCCATTGCGGTCTCCCCCTTCAAGTAGATATCATTGCCAGTGAGCTCGAAGCGCTGTTGTATCGCTGTGGCCAATGCGGTTATCGCCTCGTCACTTACATGTTTGACGGCATCGATTCTCAGACCATCGAGATCGAATCTCTCTATCCACCATAGCGCATCTGAGACCATTTGCCCACGGACTTCATCATTACTCCAATCGATATCCGGCATATAGGGCATGAATAGGCAATCAAGCCTCCTCTCAGTCCAATCGCACCCGCTTGTACCGCACAAGCATCCTTCGTTGAACCACTCAGGCTCTTCTTGGTAGTAGACATGATCTTCATGGACATGGTTGATTATGAAATCAGCCATGACCCGTATTCCACGCGAATGCGCTGCCTCCACCAATTCATCAAGCGCCTCCTCCCCACCGTATCGTGGGTCGACTTGTCGCGGCTCAATCGGCCAGTACCCATGGTATCCCGATACCTGATGAACTCCATCTCTTGCCACGAAGGAACCATTTGGATTGGTATTGAGTGGTGAAAGCCAGATAGCATTTATTCCAAGATTCTCAAAGTAACCAGATTCGATCTTCTGCGTCACGCCCTGCAGGTCTCCTCCTTGCCAGCCTGCCTCGTAAGTGGCTCCACTAGATGCGCCGTCATTACTTGTATCTCCATTGACAAAGCGATCTACCATTACCATCTGAATGAGGGCGTCTTCCCAGATGAAACCAGATTGAGGGCCGGTCCAGAATATTGCCAACTGCTCATCCCCTTCTGATTTCAAGCCAATCGTGTGTTTTCCATCAGGAAGGGTCGATAGGTCCAATTCCCACAAAGAACCATTTTGTATGAATTCGTATGAGGAATTCGGATTCGTGGTTGCTGTGACTTTTAATCGTCCTTCCTCGATGCTTTGAATCATCACAAATACCTCATCTTCACCAGAAACTGGTACCATAGATACCAACATAAGTGAAACAAGAAACAACACTATTCGCATTAGAATCGAACCCTGAACGAAACACATGGCGTACTGTTCTACACGTATATGTTATGCCTCAGCAGCAATAATAGAATTTCCAAAAACGTACCTTTCAAAGCCCAAGTTAATAATATTTAAAACTCCAAATATTAGTATTATCTAAATAAATCCCTTTGTGAGGTTAATTCGGGATTGAGTAAGATGACCTATGAAAATGGAGAAAAACGAATACCAGTAACTGTATTGACAGGATTCTTGGGATCGGGAAAGACCACACTCTTGAATCACATACTTTCAAGTACGGAGCACAAAATGAAATTTGCGATTATTGAAAATGAATTTGGGGACATAGGAATCGATGAGAACATCATAGTTGAAAGTTCCGAGGAGAGTATAATCGAGGTCATGAATGGCTGCATATGTTGTACTGTGAGAGGAGACCTCACAGATCTACTCGATCAGATGTACGAGAGAATCAAAGACTTCGACGGCGTTCTGATTGAGACGACGGGTTTAGCCGACCCTGCTCCAGTAGCACAGACGTTTTTTGTAGATGAAAAGGTCGTCAATCGCTACAAGTTGGATGGGATCATAACATTGGTCGACGCCAAACACATTATCCAACACGTAGAAGAAGAAAAACCAGAAGATGTAGAAAACGAGGCAGTGGAGCAACTCGCCTTCGCCGACCGAATTCTGTTGAATAAAATCGATCTTGTTTCCGAGGATGATTTGAAAGAAGTCGAAACCAAAATCAGATCTATTAACGGATCGGCCCCTATTTACCGTACTCAAAACAGTTTAATCGATCCAGAGAATCTAATCAATATCGGAGCTTTCGATTTAGAGAAGACGTTGGAGATGGACCCGGAATTCCTAGATACCGATGCAGAGCATGAGCACGATCAGCGTGTCACATCAGTGAGTTCGAAGTTCGAGGGAGAACTCAATGTGAACAAATTGGAAGGCTGGATTGGAGGCCTTATGCAGGACAAGGCAGAGGATCTCTTCCGATACAAAGGCGTCCTAGCAGTAAAAGGCATGGATAAGAAATTTGTTTTTCAGGGCGTACACATGCTCTTCGGAGGGGCCTTCAACGAAGAAATCGGTCTCTGGAAAGAGGGCGAAAAGCGAGAGTGCCGTTTCGTATTCATTGGCCGCGATCTAGACCATTCGGCCCTGGAGTCGGGATTGAAGGAATGCGTCGCAGAAGAACTACGATTCAATGTCGGAGACTCTGTCTACGCAAATGTCTCTGGAGGCTTTACACAGGGAAAGATCCTGAAGTGCTGGGACGAAGGAAACCCGTATAGGGTTGAAATCCAGAACAGCGATAAAACAAACGTATGGGTCCCGATCGATAACAATGATTTTGTTATGGCCGGTTGATTTTAAAATCAAAACTAATAGATATTAGGACGTAATAAATTGACAGGAAATGTTGTGGTATGCAGCGGGTGCTGCTGCGGTAATCTCGATAAAGGTCATGATGATGTTCCAGTTGATGAATTGATGGAGGCATGGAATAAGAATAACCTTCAAGGCTCGGTAGAGCTGACAATATCAGGGTGCCTCGGGCCTTGCAGTATGCGCAATGTCGTGTTATTGAAGACTGACCAGAGCCTGATATGGTTGGGCGGACTTAGTAGCGATTCACATTACGATGCAGTTGTCGAATGGGCCGTGGACTTCTCCCAGCGGGGCAATGGCTGCGAAATGCCAGATATCTTGAATTCACACATCTTCACGCCAAATAAATCCGTGGAAACGAGGCTATGAACAATGCAGGAGTTCACAGACAGGCTTTCAGTATCGAAATCACTGGAATTCGACTTTGACTCAAATGAAATATGGGAGATAATCAGCGAACCGGGGAACCTTAACCTCACTCATCCATTTTGCGAGTCCAATGAAGCATTCCAATGGGACAAAGAAGGCCGTTCTGACCGTCTTGTTTACCTCAATGGGCTCAATTACATTCGAAATTTCATAACTTGGGATGAAGGGCTAGGTTATACCCTTCTAATCGGCGAAGAGGATGGCCCGAAATCCTATGTAGTCTGGGAGATCGATTCCCTCGAAGGTCGAAAATCCAAATTAACAATAACGGTATATCCCTACATATTGGACAAAATACCGTATCTATTAGCAAAATTTGCACACGCCGTTTGGGTCAGGCCCCGGCTCAGAAAATATCTGGAATCAGTACTCTCGGGGTACGGATATTATCTGAAAAACCAGAAAAGAACCCCTCGAAATCACTTTGGAAAACACCCATGGTTTTCTTAGATTACTACCTATCCCATCCGGCAATTTGGAATTACTAGGATACAGATGATTAAATTTCACAGCCCGCTGATTTCGGCATGGAAACTATCGGCAAGGTCCCACTGTTTTTGTTGGGGCCAGATTTCTTTCCGGGTTTCAATGGTAGCCTCAGAGTATTCGAGCCCCGATATAAGCAGATGATGAATGATTGCATACTTGACTCGAAGCCATTCGGCTACATATCTGCAGAACCACAAGCAGGCGAGTTGAATGGTTGGCGCCAACCTGCCAAAATAGGGGTACTATGTACTGTTTCAGATTATGAGGAATCAGGCTCCAATCTAATAATACAAATAAAATCAGAAACCGTTTTTCAGGTAGATGAGATAATCCAACCAGTTCTGCCCAATCTGATGGACACCGAAAGATATCCCAGTGTCGAGGAACTTATGGAACAAGCGGATAATCCGGTTGATGGTAAATTGTACATCAGAGCAAATGTCACAGTATTAGATCCCCCAAAGCGGGATTATGCCGCAAGTGAATTTCTTGAATTTGGAGAAATCTTATCCCCTGTCAAGTCTATTCTAGAGATGAGCTGTTTGTACAAAGGCCAGGTTCTGGATTTCGAAAAGGAGTCTCAGGCGGAAGACGCCGATCAACAGTCGGAATTCATCTGGAAAATTTGTTCCTCCCTCTGTTACGATATCGAATTGCAACAAAGGATGCTTTCGGAAAAATCGATATCGTCACTGATGCAAATTTGCATTGAACGCGCTGAAGAAGTGATATTGAGGATAGAAGAGGAGTAAAACCACTCAACATATGTTCCTCTCATGTAGGGTATAGGAAACTAGAAAATGTGTTAAGTAAAAAGGAAATAGCGCTTCTATGAAAGAAGATTGGTGGGTAGGCGACAAGCCCGGAGAGTCGCCCCAAGATGAGCCGCCAGCAGTTTTGGAAAATGACGAGATCTTGATACTCAAGGCGAACAGCCAATGGGTGAATCCTTTAGGAATCTTCATCATATCCTTCGGTGCATCGGGCTACGTAACCAATACTATCTCAGAATTAGATTTTTTCCCCGAACCTTATCTATACTATTTTGGTTTGTTTTTGTCGCTGCTCACACTCAGCATCATTGGGATTTCATCCATTTGGAGTTTATTCAATAACGAGTGGTCGACCATTATCTTAGATGGCGATAATGTGTCTTTGAAGAGATATCTCCCCCTCAAAATCAGTTCATTTTCATACAAACAAATCAAATCAACGCAGATAGAGGTGGTGGTTATGGAGAAGGTCTGGGAGGATACTACTAGAGATGACAGCACTTTCGACGATGTAATAGGCGATTCTATGAGCGGTAACTGGAGTCACAAAGTCAAATTGTTGGATTCCAACGGGAAAAAAATAGCTATTTTCGACCTTGATGAGGTGAAATGGAAACCTTTCGCAGAAAAGATATCCAAAAAATTAAACAAGAAACTAATCGAAGACGACTAAATTTTCTATGAAATGTTACGTCTTTATCGTGGACATATTCAACTTGAACAGGACAGCATCGAGCATCCTATCCGATTTCTAGCCCATTCGGGCCGCTTGCTAAACCACTTACCTTCATACTCAGGTTGTTCATCATATGGATATTTCAGCACCTCATAGAGCTCTTTGGCTACAGAATAGTCCCCCTTCTCTGCAGCATCTATCGCAAGTTGGGCCATCCAGTTCCTTAGGACATACTTGGGATTGGCCTGAAGCATCACAGCCTTCTCAGGAGCGCCTTCCACCCTGGCCCACCACCTGTCCAGCCATGCGTCCCACTTCTCGGATGGAATCTCCCCCTCCTTGTAGAAGGCTGGCCTCAGATGTTCGACATTTGGCTTATGATCGATCGATAGCAATCTGAATAAGATCGTCATGTCAGTCTCTGTCATCTGGAGCATGGAGGTCAAATCGCTGATCAGCTTATCGTCGCCGTCTTCGAAATAGCCTAGACCCAGCTTTTCCGACCACATTCGACTGCTATGTTCGCGATAGGCGTTGTAGTAGGAGTCGAGAGCATCATTCATCCTCATCGGCTCCTGCATCAGAGGAGTAATGGCTTCCAGCAGGCGAGCAATGTTCCAAGCGCCGACTTCAGCCTGTCGGCCATATCTGTACCTCCTTGTCGCGGCATCGGTTGTATTGGGGGTCCAACTCGGATCGAATCCCTCCAGCCAGCCGTACGGCCCGTAGTCTATGGTGAGGCCATGGATGGACATGTTGTCAGTGTTCATGACGCCGTGTACGAACCCGACCCGCATCCAATGGGCAATAGTCAATGCCGTCCTTTCTGAAACTTCTTTCAACCACTCTAGCAAGCCATTATCGGAATCTGCAGAATGATTGGGGAAATGATGCTTAACCGTATTCTTCACCAATTCTCGCAGAGTGGCGACATCACCAGTCATGGCGTGAATTTGAAAACTCCCGAACCTGATGAAACTATCAGCGACCCTGCATACTATCGCCCCAGGTTCAGCCGCAGGCCTGCCATCGTACATCATATCGCGGACGACCTCTTCTCCCGTAGTGACCAGGGAGAGAGCTCTTGTGCTAGGGACGCCGAGACGATGCATCGCCTCGCTGCAAAGGAACTCCCGAATTGAGGATCGGAGTACGGCCCTCCCATCGGCGAAACGAGAATACGGCGTCCTCCCCGATCCCTTGAGTTGAAGTTCTAGAATTCCCTTCCCCGTATCCACTTCACCTAGTGTTATGGCCCTGCCATCTCCTAGTTGCCCTGCCCAGTTTCCAAACTGGTGTCCTCCGTATCTCTGTGCGTAGGGATCCATGCCTCTGATAATTCTATTTCCACCGAGGACCCCCTCCTCTGCTACTTCCAAGCCGAGCGTATCGGCTACCTCAGAAGACCACATTCTCAATACTGGATTAGGCATTGGTTCAGGTCTAACCCTAGACCAACATGCACCGGGGACTTGCCTAGGCCCTCCTCCTGCTTCATCATCTCCCGGCGTCCCGTCAATGAAGTGGCTTTTCCATGACAGCGAACTCAATGACTTCTGTGCCATGCTGCCCTGTTCACAATGGCGCAATTGAAGTTGTGCTTATCCGGGATTTAGCGTCTGGGTTATTTTAAAGAGAAGATACCCGCTATGTTTGAAACCATCCACGATGAGGCAGCTAGTAACTGCAACCAATCTCCTGTAGTGCTGATGCCATATGCGAACACACTGAGGATCCAGCACATACTGGCGATCGTCTGTGCAAGCCATCCGACACTCATGATTTTCTCCATTCTTATCATATTCGATACAGGCATTAGCATCACTTCGCTCGAATCTGAATTCGCACCATCACTCAACATGAGACACACTCCTGTCCACAACATGAAAGATCATCCAGATACATCCCCCAGTCCCTGTACGCTTGAACAAATTCATCAGTAGGGAGAGCCATGGATGAAGCTATGCTCTGAGCCACGACTGCAAAGCGCTGCCTGAATTTGAATATGAAACAGAAATCGTGATTGTCGTGCCGCACCGAGGGACCGCAGAGGTAGATGCCTGGGACTATTGTCGACTCATCACGCTCGTTTAGAAGTGGGAAACCATCCCCCCTCTCCTCGAAAAGGTGTGAAACCAAGGTGTGGCTGCCATCAAATCCGCCTGCTAAAAGTGGCTGCGTTTCAGATCTGAATACACGACCATCTTTGGATTTCACCTCATATATCCCATCTAATAGCTCTACCGAAGTAACGGGATTTTTTGGAAGTAAAGTGACATTCTCTTCGAAGCTAGCTTCTCTCATGCGCTCGTAGGTGAAAGTTGAAAGCGAAGTACTTGGGTCTGAAGCATCTAGCCCCCAAGGATCGCCTTTGTCAAACATCGTGAC
>MDTB01033222.1_pt1 | contig 32990 bp, 38 predicted proteins | sample 811161 | NCBI WGS metagenome assembly MDTB01 (sample SAMN05326650, study PRJNA326480) | marine metagenome | isolation source: seawater | place: Mediterranean Sea | collected 2009 | reverse complement strand
TACAAGGATGGTTTTGTCACAATGAAGCAAGCAGAGGGTAGGATAGCACCTAACATGTGGACAGATCCTACAGAAAAAGCAAAGAAACCTAAGAAAAAACGATGACAGTATATAATAAGTTTAAAAATCCATCTCAAATGACAGAGAAGGAACAACAAGAACTAGGTGGTAAAGCAGTTGGTGCTGTTATTACCTTCTTTATTAAACCTTTTATTGTAAGATGGTTATGGAACTGGGTTATGCCTACCCTGTTTGGATTAACAGTAATCACATATTGGCAAGCACTAGCACTAGGTCTATTAGTATCACTTCTATTCAAAAATTATGAAAGTAACTAAGGTATCTGTTACACCAGACGCTGAAAAGTTAATTGGATACATTGCTCGTGTGAGCAATCCTAATAATCAAGACAACCCACAGGTTGCAGGGTTATTAAAGTATTGTATCAAGCATGGTCATTGGTCTATCTTTGAGCAAGCAAGTATGACAGTAGAGATTGAAACTACTCGTGGTATTGCAGCACAAATACTTAGACATAGATCATTTACATTCCAAGAGTTCTCTCAAAGATATGCTGATACAAATCTATTAGCAGAAGAGATACCGATGTTTGATCTCCGACATCAAGATACAAAAAATAGACAGAACAGTACTGATGATGTACCCTACAACAAAAAGAAAGACCTTGAGTACAAGATTGCGGAACACTTCGTTGAAGCGATGGATCTCTACAATGAACTCCTCGCTTCGGGTATTGCGAAGGAGTGTGCGAGATTTATTCTCCCTCTAGCAACACCTACAAGATTGTATATGACAGGAACAGTTCGTTCTTGGATACATTACATACAACTAAGAGGTGGACATGGCACACAGAAAGAGCATATGGATATTGCTCATGCCATTGAAGATCTATTCATCAAAGAATTTCCTATCACATCTGAAGCATTGGAGTTTTAACATGCCTATTTACCCAGTAATAAATAAAAATACTCAAGAAAAACAAGAACTTAACATGAGTCTTAAAGATTATGAGCAGTGGAGAGAGGACAATCCCGAATGGGATAAAGACTGGTCTGCAGGAACTGGCGGTGTCACTTATGGTACTCCTAAAATGGAGGACGGATTCAAAGAAGTGATGTCTAAAGTCCAAGAGAATCATCCTACTGCTAATCTTTCGAGGTTTACATAATGCCAAGAGCGAGAAAGAAAATGAATGGTAACGGTCAAAACGGAGGACCGATACAACCAATGTCTAAGAAGATGATGAAACGTAAGAAACCCATCGATAAGTCTTACATGACAATCATCGAACCAATAACTGACAATCAGAAGTTGGCGTTCGAGTCATATAAACGTGGGCAAAATTTATTATTACATGGTGCAGCAGGTACAGGTAAGACATTCATTTCATTATATCTTGCTTTGAACGAAGTACTTGACGAATCCACACAATATGATAAAATAGTAATCGTAAGGTCATTAGTTCCTACTAGAGAGATTGGTTTCCTACCAGGTGACCATGAAGATAAATCTTATCTCTATCAGATACCATATAAAAATATGGTAAGGTATATGTTTAGTATGCCTGATGACAATTCATTTGAGATGTTATATGACAATCTCAGATCTCAGGACACTATAGATTTCTGGTCTACCAGTTTCATCCGTGGTGTCACTCTTGATAATACTATCGTTATTGTAGATGAGTTCAGTAATTTAAACTTTCATGAACTCGACTCTATGATTACAAGGATAGGTGAAGATTCTAAGATTGTTTTCTGTGGAGACATAGCACAGTCAGACTTAACAAGAGAACATGAGAAGTCTGGCATCTCAGATTTTATTAGAATAATTAACGAAATGAAAGAGTTTACATGTGTCGAGTTTGATATCGGTGACATCGTTCGCTCTGGATTAGTTAAGTCGTATCTAATTGCTAAGTATAATCTAGGATTTTCTTAATGACTTTTACATTTATTGATGTTGATCTCGAACCCCTTGAGGTTGAACCTGTGAATAAAGATGGTGTTAGGTTTTATAAACTACCTAAAACTGATAAATATTACCCAAGCGTCACCTCAATCACATCGTTTAAGAACGCTGCTTTCTTCTCAAAGTGGAGAAAGAAAATTGGTGAAGACGAGGCGAATCGTATTACTGCAAGGGCAACACAGAGAGGAACTGCGTTTCATAGTATCGCAGAAGACTACATCAATGGTGAACTGAATCTCGAAAAGTATTTGGATAATAATCCATTGTCTGTTAGAATGTTTCAGTCCGCAAAAAATACTCTCAATCGAATAGACAATATACATTGTTTAGAATCATTTCTTTACTCACACTACCTCGGTTTAGCAGGTCGTGTTGATTGTATAGCGGAGTTCGACGGTGAGTTGGCAGTAATTGATTTTAAAACGTCCACGAAAGAAAAAAAAGAGGAACACATCGAAAACTATTTTGTCCAAGAGACTGCATACGCAGCGATGTTCCTTGAACGTACTGGAATTGAGGTCAAGAAAATTGTCACACTTATCGCAACAGAAGAGGGATCTATACAAATCTTTCAGAAGCACAATCTTGATGACTATTTACAACTACTTAAATCCTACATTGAGGAATTTGTTAGGGGAAAAGTTAATGCCTAAAGATGCTAAGAAAGGTCAAGACGATAACTTCCTGACACCAACTAAATTTTCTCAAGAGATTGAAAGATTAGTCAAAGTAAGTAACGGATTGATCACTTACATCGAGGCAATCGTTACCTACTGCCAAGAGAATGAGGTTGAGTTAGAAACTGTACCTAAGTTAGTTTCTAAACCATTAAAAGAACGTCTCCGTCATGAAGCACAGAGACTAAATTACATGAAGAAATCTTCCAAAGGAGTCCTACCACTGTGACAGGATTTGAAGTGTATAAAATGTATCTTGCATTGAAACAACACTTCACTAAAGAAAAGTACAACTACCATAAGTATCATGGTAAAGTTCGTGCCAGTGAAGATGCCTTTGAACAACGACATGATCGTTACTTCTTTAAAAAATTAGCAACCAAGTATTCTAATCAAGAAATTGTTGATTACTTCGTTGCTAATTTAGTATCTGATCCAAAAGGTTATATAAAATCTTTTAGTGATGATGTTTATAGGAGTTGGAAGATAAACCAAGAGTCTTTCTCTTATAAATTTAAGGAAGATGTATGTTTACTATTAGATGAGTATGATTATCCCTATCAAGATTATTTTGATAGAGTATTTTCTGTAAAGAATGGTAAGCATCCTAAACTATTAAAGTCTTATCTTGCAGGAGAGGTTTCATTAGAAACTCTTGTAGTATTTGAAACATGTTTAGGATTTGTAAAAGATTTTGATAGAGTTTTAACTGATCCTATATGGAAAGAAGTTAGAATGAAAATTATTAAATACCAACCTTTCATAGCATTAGATTGTAATGTTTATAGAGGAACTATTTTAGATACAATAGAAACAAAAGTATGACAGAATTTTTTCACTCAGAACAAGTACAAGAAGACCTTAGAGATATATTCTCAACGTATCAAACTCTTGCATCTATGACAGCAAGGATACAATTTGAACCTAAAGAGACTCGTGTAGAACATATAGATAAGTGCTGTGCCTTAATTGATAAACAAAGAACTTTCTATACAAGACTGTGTTTGTCTGCACCAGAGGATGCAGAGGCAGCAGACATGAAAGAAAGAATTAACTTAATGTCAAAGGCATTTGGATTCAGTAACTTATATGAGTGTTTGGACAAATTAACAGAGACATTAGACGCTGCTAGAAAGAAAGAACTTGACACATGATAAATAGTATGGTACGATTACACAGTACAATACACAAAATACAAAAATACGGAGAATACAATTATGTCTTTTGCATCACTTAAGAAAGCTGCCTCTGCAGGTAGTACCCTTAGCAAACTGACACAAGAGATTGAGAAAATCAATCAACCTCAACAGAACAACAGTGCTGATGAGAGATTTTGGAAACCAGAACTTGATAAGTCTGGTAATGGCTATGCAGTCATTAGATTCCTTCCTGCACCTGATGGTGAGGACATGCCTTGGGCAAAGGTATGGAGTCATGCATTCAAAGGTCCTGGTGGACAATGGTACATTGAAAATAGTTTAACAACTATTGGAAAGGATGATCCAGTTGGCGAATTCAATCGTGAACTATGGAACAGTGGCAAAGAGTCCGACAAGAACATTGCTCGTGCTCAAAAGAGAAAGTTATCTTACTATTCTAATATCTACGTTGTGTCAGATTCTGCACACCCAGAGAACGAAGGTAGGGTTTTCTTGTATAAGTATGGTAAGAAGATCTTTGACAAACTTGTTGAAGCAATGCAACCTGCATTTGCTGACGAGTCACCATTAGATCCTTTCAATTTCTGGAAGGGTGCTGACTTCAAATTGAAGATCAGAAAGTTAGATGGATATTGGAACTACGATAAGTCTGAGTTCGCAAACACATCAACTCTTGGTGGATACGATGATGCTAAGTTAGAGTCCATCTGGAAAGAGGGACATTCACTAACTGAGTTTGAAAGTCCAAAGAATTTTAAAGAATATGATGCTTTAAAGAAACGTCTTGACCTTGTGTTGGGTCTATCAACTCCACACCCTGTCATAGAAGACGAATCACTTGAAGACTTGTCAGAAGGAAAGAATAACTCTTGGGGACAAGAGGTAACAGACTTCAGAGAGAAAGCAGTTGCTTCTTCTCCAGTACAAGACGAAGAGGACACACTATCATACTTCTCTAGATTAGCAGAAGAAGATTAGGTTCACTTTATAAACTGGCACAAGGGGAGTGACACTCACTCCCTTTTTTGCTATAATATAATCATACAGAATTAAAAAAAATGAAAGTTTTACTTGCATCTATAATCGCATTGACACCTGCTTCAGTTCTTGCTAATGAATATCAGGCAGGTTATTCAACTGCTAGTACCTGTACTCGCACAGAATACAGAGAAGAATATATACCTGGTACTCAACGCAGTCCTGGTTATGTAAAGAGTTGGGTAGATACTATAGAAGTCCCCTGTGACAACGCTCCAAGAGCGTCTGTAGCACCTGTCTATCGTAGAGAGGTCATAACATATGATGATAATGATTGCTCTGATGGTTCAGCAATCGGTGCACTTCTAGGTGGTGGACTAGCAGGTTATGGTTCCCAAGGTAAAGGCAGGTGGTGGGCAATCCCTGCAGGTATTATTGGTGGTGCAACAATAGGATGTGCAATGGATGGAGGTTAAATGGTAAAGACGTTAATAAAAGAGTTCCCCCTTACAGACATAGGAGGTCAGATGACAGAGGAAAGAATAAAAAAGTATGCTTATACTAAACAAGAAGTAGATAGGATGATAGATCATGCAGTTCGTGTAGCAGTAGCAGAAGCACAACGGATTGATGAAGAGTCAATGAAGAAACATAATAGAGATGCTACAGTTATCTCTATGATTCTAGGGTTTACAGCACTTGCATTATTTGTAGATGGTTTGTTAAGATTGTTAGGTATCATTCCACCATTCATGGAGATTGATATTGATGTTCTTGATAAGATTGTTGATAGAGTAGAAGGTGATGTACTAGATAAAATAAAACAAGTACCAATTCAAAAATTATTTAAACGATGAATCTATTTTTATCATGTCCTCCTGTGTATACCTTACCAGGTACATGGACTAAATGTGATGCACTGATACCACATTATAATGCTGATCCAAATCAAACGTTTGGTATATCACTCTTAGTAATTTTAGTATTATTATCAGGGTATGGAGTCTACAGAGCATTCTTTAACAATAAAGGTCTTACAGATCAGTGGGATGATCACGAAGATTAATTATGATTTTACCAGGTACTACAGTTAAAGTGATAGATGAAAATTCTATCTACCGAGGATACGTTGGGTGTGTTCAAAGAATACAAGGCAAGAAAGCAGCAGTTCTTATGGATCAAGATGGTACTCCTTGGGATAAAATGATTACGTTTAAACTTTCTGATCTTGTAGAAAAAACAGAAGGTTTCCAATATTATCCTAAAAAGAAAAAATGAAACTCACACAAGAAATTATTGACCAAGTACAAGAAGCAATGCTTCATACTAAAAAGAATGGTGACCTCAACTGGGAGGATGGTGATGAGATTGATGTGAATCTTGCAGGTACATTTGCTGCTGATAGATTCATTGTCATAATAAATAGAACTAAGAGTAGCACATCACTTAAGGCAGTAAAAGGACAATGAACGACACGTTAGTTTTTATATATTTGATATTTTTTGTGATGTTATTTGCAGCAACGTTTGCATACATGTTGAAGATGATGACTTCAACTTTAGATACATTTAATAATACACCAACAAGATCATATGGTGATGCTATGAAAGCATACAAAGTTCCTGCACCTCATCCAGAAATGGAAGGCATAAAATATGGTGAAGAACTATTAGTTTTTAATCCAGAGGAAGAGGATGATGAAGACGAAGGCGATGGTGATGTACCTGCCTACGTAGGGGAAAACATATAATCAGTACCAAAATATCGCAAAAAATCTCCCGCCAAAAAATGCCCTCTTAAGGGTTTTTTAGTATCCGTATCCAGAACTGGATGAACTGCTGCTGCTTGAAGAACTTGAACTGCTACTGCTGCTTGTTGTATTAGATTCTGAAGCTTGATTACCAACTGGTGTGGTAGTTGTAGTAGTATCTGTTGTAGTAGTAGAAGTTACGACTCCGACACTAGCTGCTGTAGTAGTAGGACCGTTATCAAATGATGTGACTGTACCTACACTTGTTGATAGGTTCACACTACCAGTGACATAACCAGAACTTTCTAAGAATCTTGCTGCTGCACTTAACTCAGTTTTCTTATTACCCTCCTTATCCAATTCTTTATGAGGTTTATATGAGATTAACTCTTCAAACTCAGAAAGGATAAATTCAACAACTGGTTGAGTAGGTATCTTAAGTATTGCTTTCTTGTCATTAATATATCTCTCATGCTCATAGTTTGTCACAGGAAATATTGATTGGTCTGCTCCTAGTGTAGTTCCATCAGGCAAGATAGTTCTCCAATCACCATTGACTGTCACACCTTGCTTTAGTACTACAACATTATTATACTTTGCTTCTACAGTTTCATAATGATGTATACCATCAGGCAAATCATATTTTTCTTGCACATAATTTAGTAATCTCTCTTCACTTCTTGGCCACTGTTCATATACATCAGTAACTTCGTTCACCATAAGAAGAATCCAATCTAAATATGGACTACCTAAAGCTTGTAATGCCACCTCCTCAGGTCTCATTCCATCAGGAATTATTCTTGTCTCTAGTAATGTAATGTATTGATCTAGATCCTCTCTAAGTTTAGTACGTCTGAAAAGGTTTTTAACCAGACGGTATCTGTAAGGTTCATCATCTGTGATGCCTTCGCCAACAAATACATTTGGAAGTAAAGAAAAGTATTGCATTAGTACCCCACTGCTACGTCGTTTTCTGTTAGTAGTCTTGTCTCAGTAAAACTAAGTTGTAAAACTACTGCAGGAACTGAAATTCCATCAGATTGCGGTGACTTCAGTGCAACATACTGATTATCTGGTGTATAGTTTACAGATATACCAGTACAAACTGAAGGATAAATCTTAAACATTAGATCTCTTCTTGTGCTTTCACCTAGATTGTTCATTCCACCATCAGCATTTGCACCAAAACGACAGAATCTTAATTGAAATCTATCAGGTATCTCAAAGAATCTATTGTTCCTTGCATAACCCTCATTATATTTCTTAAAGAAGTTATCTTGCCAGAGATTCCTGTAATTTTTCTCATCCTTTCTTGTTACATCATCTACCTTATCATTACCACCAATAGAGAATACATCTTGGTTATTAGTATATGTTTTACCCATATTACCAGAACGAACTCTTGGTAAGGATCCAATCTTCACATAATCTATAATAGATTGTATAGTTCTTGACTCTTGTGGATCACGAGCAAAGAATTTGAATGCAAAGTTATGTGTTCTAAAACTCATACCTTGAAATATTTGTTCACTATATGGGTTGAATATTCTACCACTTTGTAGGTTTTCAATAGCGTTAAGATCCAAATTACCTTGTAGTCCTACAAAGTTATTGAATCCGTTTACCATTTGTAATACCATGTTGGTAGAGAACTCAGGTAGTGCAGCACCTGCTGCCTCTTGTAATGTTTCTGCTAATGCTGTGAAATCATTTTCATTTCCATTCAACATACCTGTTGCCGTCACACCCGAAACACCAATGTCTGCTCTTCTATATGCAGGACCATAAGATGTCTGAATGCCAGGTGGTATCGCAATATAACATCTATCTGGATGTTGTACTACAGTTGCCCTATTACCAGGTATTTCTCTATTATAAAAAGCAGGTACATTAGTTGCATCATAATCAAACCTCTCTCTACGCAGCATAAGATAGTCAATAGCACCTGTTTCAGCGTCTGCTAAACCAAGTTTATTCTCCTCTTGTGCGGGTGGTTGTTCTGGATATCTATAAATGCTCAAGTTTTTGCCTAAATAATATTACTTGTATCATATGTATTTATGAGGTTTAAACAAGGAAAATACAATCCTCGCAACCCAAATAAGTATAAAGGCGATCCTCGCAACATTATTTACCGTTCATCTTGGGAACATAAGTTCATGCTTTGGTGTGACCAACAGAATTCTTCAGTACAAGAATGGGGTAGTGAGGAGATCGTTATTCCTTATATAAGTCCTGTTGATGGTAAAAAACACAAGTATTATCCAGACTTCTATGTCAAAATCAAAGGTAAAAAGTATATGGTTGAGGTAAAACCATTTAAACAAACTAAAGAACCTAAAACTCAAAAGAAAATCACTAAGAGATATGTTAGTGAAGTTCTAACTTGGGCTGTCAACAAAGCTAAATGGAAGGCAGCTGATGAAGTTTGTCAAGATAATGGATATAAGTTCATGATTATTACAGAAAAGGAGCTTAAAGTATAATGTTACAAGGAATACTTGATGCATTTTTAGATCTAATAAAAGCTGGAGTATCAACTCAGTTTACTGGGATACCTGGTGCGGGTACTGTAGCACCAAGTAAATTTCAAGAGTTTATGTCTTTTAGTAGAAAGAAGACAGGAGACTTCTCTTATACTAACATATACACAATTCAATTTAATAGTCCTCCTATGCTTGCAGATAAGTTGGAGGTAGGTGATGATAGATTGTTATTAGATTATTACTGTGACTCTATTAACCTTCCAAGTAAACAGGTAACTACAGCACAGGTAATGAATGTAGGATCTGCATACAAATATGCTACTGGTAATGCATTTAGTCAGATCAATATGACATTTAAAATACCAAGAAGTCAGAGAACGAGAGCAATATTTGAAAGATGGGTCGCATTGATGAACAATGATGCTAATCAATATGTAAATTTTTATAAGCAATATTGCTGCCCAAGGATAAGAATATATAAGTTTGAAAGAGGTGGTGGAGTAAATGTCGATAACTTTACAAATGATATAGGAATTTTTGGTGGTCAGGCAGGAGATAATAACCTGTTAAATTATCTTAAACAGGATAAAGGTATATCACAGGCAAATCTTGATAAAGTTGCAGCTCTTGCCAAATTCTATAGTTGTCATGGTATGTGGGAGTTGAGAAATGCATTCCCAACTAACATTGGATCAGTACAGTTGAATAACAACGAAGCAAGAGTTATGTCAATGACTGTATCATTTAACTTTGAGAGATATAGATTCTACACTAGACCTCTTTATTCACATGGTAATAACAAGGAATTCATTGTTGAAAATCCTGCATTAAGAAACAACATACAGTTGAGTGAGCATGGTGCACATGTATCAACAGATGACGCAAATAACATGGGATTTAGTAAAGGACCTATTACAAATGATAGTTACTGGTAAGTTGCATATATAATTTGGACTTTTATTCCCAAATAACCCCCAAAAAAATTCAACCCAAAAAAAGACCCCTTAGGGTTTTTAACTAAATAATTACAACTGAAAATATCTTATTATGGCACTTCCCGTATTAAATACTCCGAAGTTTAAATTAAAACTTCCATCTGACAGCAGAGTAGTGAATTTTAGACCTTTTCTTGTAAAAGAAGAGAAGATTCTATTAATTGCAACTGAGACAGGTGAACAGGCAGAACTAATTACTGCTATTAAAAATATTATTAAAGCATGTACCGACATTAAAGATGTTGAGTTATTATCAACATTTGACATTGAATTTGTTTTCTTACAGATTAGAACCAAGTCTGTTGGTGAATCTGTAGATGTATCTGTTACATGCCCTGATGATGGCAAAACACAAGTCGATGTATCTATTCCTTTAGACCAAATTAAAGTCGTAAAGACAAAAGGTCATAAAAAGGAAATTAAGTTATCTGAAGAAGTTGTGTTAACAATGAAGTATCCAAGTTTGGATATTTTTGTTGAAATGAATTTCCAACCTGAAGATGTTGGAGTAGATCAAGTTTTTAGAATGGCAGCAAGTTGTATCGACTCTATTGCAGATGTTGAACAAGTATATGACTGTAAGGACTTACCAAAAGAGGAAATTACATCATTTCTTGACCAAATGACTTCTGATCAGTTTAAAAAAGTGCAAGATTTCTTTGAAACTATGCCAAAACTGTCACATACACTAAAAGTGACAAATCCCAACACAAAAGTTGAGAGTGAAGTGAAACTTGAAGGTTTAGCAAGTTTTTTCGCATAGCCCTAATGCATGCTAGTTTGCAAAGTTACTATGAGACTAATTTTGCATTAATACATCATCATAAGTGGCAAATCGAGCATATCGAGAATTTGCTGCCTTGGGAAAAAGAAATCTACATGAATTTGTTAGTCCAATTCCTCCAAGAAGAGGATAAAAATAGAAGGGATCAACAGGCGAAATCTGGTGGCTAAAATCTCAATGTATAAGTTCATTAATCCTGGTAGCAGTGGGATAAAGTCTACTGCCCAGACTGAAGGAGCTCGTGCATCACTTTTAGCAGTTAATAGACTAGGTGGTTCAGTATCTGGACTTGCAAAGACTGTTAATAATCTTGAAAAAATTTATAAAGCGAGTGCAAAGAACGAAAAACTCATAGAAATTGCAGAACGCAGAAAAGCAAAAAGAGAAAGGGATAAACAAAGAGAAGAAGAGATAGAAAGTCAAAGGTTACTGGATGGTAAGGATCTTGAGAAACAGGCAAAAGACGCAAATAGTACAAAAGGTAAATTTGGTAGTAAATTAAAAGATACACTTTTAGGTGGTTTCCAGAGAATATTAACATCTATTGTTAGTTTCTTGATAAAACTGTTTGCATTAACAGAGTTAAAAAATCTACAAGCATGGTTTAATGATCCTGCTGCAAAAGCAAAAAGAGAAAAATTTGTAGAAAATTTTAAATATGTATTTACGACATTTCTTAAATGGGGAAAAAGATTAGTAGTTGATGGTATAGCTAAACCTTTTAATCAATTAATAAATGGAAAGACTTTTGGAGAAAAATTACAAGGATTAGGTAAACTTGTACTAGGTTTATCTGCTTTAACGGTACTATTGAATCCATTTGGGACTATGGATGCTATTCTCAGTATGTTGGGAATGGACTTTTATCGTGACAAGTCTAATAGAGATAAAGGTAAAGGAAAAGATAATAAAGGTAGAACTTCTACAAATAAAAATAAACTTAAAAATAAAAGAATAAACGCAAGAAAAGATCTACTTACGAAAAATTATGGAAAAAATGGTAGAACTGCATATGATGGATTTAGAGCACAAGGTGACAGTCATGCAGAGGCACTAAAAAAAGTCAAGAGATTACAACGTCAAAGACCAAATAAATTTAAACCTAAAGTTCAACAACCCTCATCAGGTCTGAGTGCTTCGGGAGCAAAACCAGGCATTTCTACCAAATATGGATTTAACAGATCCTTTGGTCGTGGTGCTTTAAAATTCATGGGGAAAAATAATGTAAAACTCCTCGGCAAAGCATTTAAGAATACTTTTGGAAAAGTACCTGTTTTTGGAACTTTACTAACAGCAGTATTTTCAAGATTACAGGGAGATCCTTGGGGAGCAACGATATTTAAGACTGCGGGTGCAGCAGTTGGTGGTGGATTAGGAACATGGTTATTACCAGGTATTGGTAGTTGGATTGGTACTATGGTTGGTGAATACGTAGGTAATTTACTATACATGGGATTCAAAGGTGATGGATGGCAAGCAGCTGGTAAAAAATTAAAAGAAGATGCAGGTGCGTTTATAGGACAACTCAGTAATATCTTAAATTGGATGAAGGAGAGAGTCACAAAATTCTATAAAGGTATACCAAAGATAAAAATACCAGATTTTCCTAAAGATCCTCCTAATTGGATACCACCTCTCGGTTTTGGATTGAGAGAGAAGATATATGGTGGTGCCAAAATTGCTATGAAAGCAATGCTTGGTCCTATGGGACTTTTGATGGGTAAAGAGATCCCCAACGTTGCTTGGATGATGGATGGGTTTGGATTCAAGAATACTCTACCATTACTTCACAAATCATTCTTTAAATCTGATCCAGTTTCTGAAGGAACAAAGACCTCAGGTGAGGCAATGGTTGGTAAGAAAAGTAAAGAAGAAGAACAGGCAGGTGATGATACATCAGGAACAAAGAAACTTAAACCTTCTCCGAAAAAAGGACAGAGTTATGATACAATGCCTTTTGTACCTGCTGAGAAATATAAAGGTGTAGAATCTGACAATGAAAGATATGGTGATACAATGCCCGAAGGTGCTTTTGGCATCAAGAAAAAGAAGTTAAGTCCATATGAAAGAAAATTTGGTAAGAAACATAATCCCCTATCAAATGTAAAAAATAAAGGATTGTTCTATGAGACAATGCCCTTTGTTTCAGCAACAAATTATAAGGGTGTAGAATCAGATAATGAGAGATATGGTGACACAATGCCAGATGGAGCCTTTGGTATAGGTTCTAAATCTACTGATGATTTCTCAAAACTTCCTCAATATCAAAGCACTGCAGGAACATTTAAGAAAAAGACAGAAAAGAAACCTTGGTGGAAATTTGGATTTGCAGAAGGTGGACATATACCACAATTTATATTTGGATTTATTAAGAAGGCAGTTAGTGGTATTGGTAAGGCAATTGGTGGTGTTGTTAGCACGGTAGGTAAAGTTGTTGGTAAAGTTGCTTCAGTTGCTATGCCTATTTTGAGTGTAGCAGCACCGTTTATTCCTGCGTTGGCACCACTCATGCCATTCATGCAAGCAGCGAATGCGGTACAGTCATTTATGTCTGGTGATATTATGGGAGGTATCACTGGTGGTCTAGGTGCATTGGGTGGATTCTTCCCAGGCACTTTTGGTGCTGAGTCTGCATTTGGTAAGTTCATGACAGGTAATCCCCTTGGAAAAGCCTTAGGTGGATTTATGAGTGGTGGTATGCAGGGTGCTTTGGGTAGTCTTACCAGTTTCTTACCTCAAGGATTCCAAAACTTCTTAGGTGGTATTGGTGGATTTATGAATAAATTCCCTTCGATAGGAGGTATTATAAGTGGAATACCTGGTCTAGGTGGTATATTAGGATCATTTGGAGTGACAGGTTTAGATGGTGGGGGATTCTCTCCAATGAGTTTGTTTGGTGATATAGCCAATAATATGGGATTTGGTAGTATATTTAAGACAGTGACTGGTATGATACAAGGTGGTGGAGTCAATGCTGTTATGGATGGTCTCCGAGAAATGGCACCTGAGTTAGGTGTTTTACCTGAGGCACTTGGTGTGTTTACATCAAAGGGTAAAAACGCACGTAATAATTTACTAAGCACTAAACAATCTCAACAATCAAAAGCATATGCAATGCAAAATCAGTTAGAGTTTATTCCTATGCCTGTAGTTATTGAGAAAATAGTTCCTATTCATAAAGCAGTCCCTATTGGCAACTAAATATTAAGTATGAACGTCTCTCCAAGCAAAATTAATCTTTACAAGTTTGTTTCTACAACAGGGATAGCTGCAGCTAGTGATGCAAAGAAAGAAGAAAAGGCAAATATAAGTATACAAACAAAACAAGTTGAGGCAATAAACCAACTTGGTGGAGTAATTAATGGTATATCAGCAAGTCTTGTTAAGATAGAAAAAATAGAATTAGCACGTGCTAAAGCACTAGCAAAGAAAAAAACATTTGAACCAGAATATACGACACCTAAAAAGAGGAAATTTACATTTGCAGGAAAGTTATTAGAAGCATTTAAAGCTCCTAATTTCTTAAAAGGTTTACTAATGATGCTTGGTGCTCTCTTCAAAATGTTGGTTGGAATACCTATATTGAAATGGTTAGCAGATAAGAAAAATCAACAGACCATAGTAAACACGTTTAAGGTAATATACGGAGTATTCAAAGCAATCAGTAAGTTTATTGGTGGTGCTTTTGTTATGGGTATCAATAGTCTTGCAAAAGCATTGAAGGGTGGTGAAAATATGAGCACTTGGCAAAGAGTACTTTTGTTTGCCAAGGGTATAGTTGCGTTTGGTGCTATAATTGTAGGACTTAAATGGTTAAATCCTCTTAGAATAGCTAAAACTATGAAGGAGATCGGTAGGATCTTCAAAGGTTTTAATGTCGCACTATTTAATTTTAGAAATGCACTAAGAGCAAGAAAAGGGTTAAAATCACTTAAATATGGAAAAGGAGTTGCAGGTACAAAATTTTTAAGCAGAGGACCAGGAATACTTAAAGGTGCAGCAGTAGTTACTGGCGTAGTTGGTGCAGGTGCTTTGTTGATGGGTGGTGATGCTGAGGCAGGAGAAGAAGAGGTACCAGAAAGGAAGTTTGGAGGACCTGTAGGTAAACAATATAATACAGGAAGATCTATAAGCAAATATGGTGGTATGATTAGAGGTCCTGAGACTGGTTATCCAGTTTCAATGGACGGAGGTAAATCTACATCATTTATTGGTCACGGTACTGAGCAGGTTGTAAGTGATAAAAAGGGTGGTGGATATGTAATACCTATTAATAATGCTGCAACAAGAGCAAACCCATATTTGACAGATTATAATAAAGCAGCTGCAAATATGATGGGTATGCCAAATGCTCCTGAGATGTTCTTAGGTGGTTTGTTTAAGGGTGCAGGAAACTTACTATCAGGAAAATCTTGGGGTGGTGGTAATAGAGGAACTGGTAGAGATGGTGGATTTGGAGCAGGAACATATGGTAGTGGTTGGCCAAGTGATGGTGCACAGACTCAGTCACCAACTAAAAAACCTGGTTTATGGGGTCAGATTGGTAATTTCTTAACCAAGGGTGATGGTCAGACAAGCGGTGCTCAAATGATCGGTGGGTTATTTGGTAATGAAAGAGCTGGTAGTGCTATTGGTAATATCATGGGTATATTCCAAGGTGGTGGTAGTGGAGAAAATGGTAAGGCAACTGGTTGGGATATTATAAAAGGTATTGGTGGTGTTGCAGGTAACTTCTTAGGTGGATCTAAAGCAGGTGGTTGGATTAATAGTGCTTTAGGTATCGGTGATATCTTAAAAGGAGATGGAAACTGGGCATCCAAATTTAGAGATATAGCAGGAACATATGGTAATCAACTTGCAGGATTAATAGGTGGTAAGACTGGTGCCACAGTTGGAAACTTTATGAATTCCTTCTTTAATGGTACTGCAGGTGATGTAGGAAATATGTTGAGTGGTGCTATGTCAGCAAAGGCAGGTACAGGTCGTATCGCAGATGCTGCTAATCATCCTGGTTACTCTGGTGGAATGGGTATTACCGATCCAGATGGAGGTCCGAAAGCTGCCAAGATTCTTGGTAAACAAATGTTAAGTAGAGGAATGACAGTATATGGTCATCCTAATTTTAGAAATAATAAGTTTAAGAAAGAAAATAAAGCTAATGAAAAAGGATATGATGCAGGTGGAAGACAACCTGTAGGTGGAGGACCTTTCCACTCTCAAGGATTAGGATTAAATATTGCAGATTATAGACCAGGTGATTTTGGTGCAAGATTAAGAAACCTCGCTGATTTCTTAAAAGGTCAAATGGACACATCTAAGATTGTACAAGTTGTATATGATAAGTGGGGTATGTGGTTTGCAGGTCAGAAAGAAAAGAAAGGACCTAGCAAATATGGATATCCAGATTCTATTGGTGTAGGTGTTGCTGCTAAAACACCTGAGGATACTGGTGTAGGTTCACAACAGGCAGTAGCAAATAGTCAAAGATCTATAATGAAGAAGGCACTAGAAGGTAGTGATGGATCAACAGGAGGTGCTGCATTAAACATTAGAAAGGTACTCAATCAAGCAAAAGCAAAAGATGATGGTGCTTCTAAATCTGATTTTGGTGGTAATTTCTTTATGGATTTACTGAATTCTGATGATAATAAAATTAGTGATGCTTATATGAAATCTAGTGACATGCAGAAAGGTATGGATGCTTTCTCATTAGCACAGGATAATCAGGGTCTAACTAACTTCTTGTATAAGAAAGGTGCAAATGAAGATCAAGCAATGAATTATATGAATTTAATTGATGGTGATGTATTTTCAAAAACTCCTTTATTTAATAATGATGATGATTTTTCATTCTCAGATACATTTAAGATGGGTAATAGTTTATATACTAAAGATGATGGTAAGTCTGCTACAGATTTCTATACTAAGAAAAATGCAGGTGTTACTGATAGTGAAGTCACTGATAAAAAGAGATCTCAGTATGAACAGAACAGAGCTAATAGAGGAGCTGCATTTACAGGTAAGAAGGATGATACTTTAATAAGTAAAGCACAGAAGAATAACTCTCCTGTAAGCACTGCTAGTGGTAGTCCTAACAATGCTGATGCTAATGAAAGATCAAAAGATTATTACAATAAAAAAGCATCAAAGGATAGGCAGCATGCTACCAGTGCAATGAATGATAAGATTCAAGCGACTATTCAAGCAGCATTAGCAGCAGTTCAAGCACATAATAGTGGAGTTCAAGCAATGGTTGCGTCTGAAAACCAAAAAGTCCTTCAGATGCAGAAAAATGCTAAATCGATGGCAGCAAGAGTAAAAACTGCTGCTAAGAATCGACAAAATCAAAACCAATCTGCAGTCGCTTAAATTATGCAAAGTACAATAAGAAAAAGTTCTATACAAATATCCAGACCTGGTGAGGCACAATATCGTCTTAGCATGTATAGAGATGATAAAAGATTAGAAAACAAAGAAGGTGCATTTAACTTAATAACTTTTTGTAGAGGTTGGGAGATCTATGAATCTATAGAATTACATACAATGGAAGCTGAGTTTATATTTGAAGATGCAGCAGGTTTAATGGGTTCTATGACAGGAACTGAAATTTTTAAATTAGAGATACAAAGTTTTCCAGTAGATAAAACCTATTACTTTAGATCATACGGAATATATGATAGAATAAGAGCAGGACAAACTAATGAAGTCTATTTTATTAGATGTTATAGTGATGAGTTTATTAAAAATGAATCTATAAATGTTTTTGGTAATTCAGAAGTAATATTTAATAATGAAGCTAAGGCAGAGAATATTATTGAGACATTAGTAAAAGATAAAAATTATCTAGGATCCAGTAAAAAACTTTTTACTGAAGATACACTAAATGAACATTCATTCATTGCACCTAATTGGAGACCATTTGATGTTATACCTTGGGTTTTATTAAGAACTATTCGTAAGTCACAGAAAGGTGGTAGTTTACAAAATGGTTTTGTATTCTTTGAAAACTCTCTAGGATTTCATGCCAAGTCATATGATAAAATGATTGAGGACATAGAAAAACAAAGAGATAATGCAACTACCAATCCTATTACAGGTGAGGTTAAGATGTATCAGTATGTTCATGATATTAAAAATACAGAAAGTCCTATAGATAATCAATTCTTAATTGACGCAGTAGTATTTCCTGATGAAGCAACATCTATGTCAAATCTTAGACATGGAATATACTCAGGTTATAGTGTTGGATTTGATCCTGTATCAATTACATCATCTAAGATGGGATTAAGTAAAGATATGTCAAGTACAGCCTATACCTATGATCTTGAAGACATCTGGCCAAGAATGGCACATTTGAATGCAGGTAAATCTGTAAACCCATTAGGCAAGGTGGATAGCACTATGAGAAAACATATGAACACTCCTAAGAGAATTAGATATTGTGGTTTACCCAATCAATCATTTGATCCTAAGTTTCAGAATAATCCTCAAGCATCTTACGAGCAACTTGCAGAACTACAAGCATACAGGTACATAAGGAGAGCAACACTCAACCATATTAATTTAAAAATTGTTATACCTGGCAACTTAGATTTGTATCCTGGCTCAGGAATAGACATTATAATTCCTAGTATTGCTAAGTCTGGTGGTGGATATGGAAGAAGTACAAGTGTTGATCGTAAGTATAGTGGGCGTTACCTGATAAAGACCTTGACACATTCGATGACACAGGATAAAATGAGAACAGAGTTAGAATTGATGAAAGACTCAATTTTAAGATAAATAGTTATGTATCACGAGGTACAATTATGAAAAGTATAGAAGACCACATTAAAAAAGATCAAGAGATCATTAGCGATCCATTAGCAAACCCTGCTGCTCGCAGACATGCTAAAGAAGAGTTACACGACTTAGAAGAGTATGCACAGCATCACAAAGAAGAGATAGAAGCAGGAGATCATCATGATCCTAATGCATTAGAAATATTCTGTGATTTGCATCCTGATGAACCAGAATGCTTAGTGTATGACGATTGATGAGTATCTTTTAGGACACTGGCACAATAGACAACAAGCACAAAGTAATCCCCATTGTTTTTCTCAATGCGAGATAATATGGGAAAAGGAAGGGGAATTCTTTGTTTCAAAAAACTTTTATAGAGCAGAGGGAGAACATAATCCCTATCGGCATAAGAAACATAAATGGCAGCAAACGTCCTCTACAACTGGGATTATGGAGAACTATCGTCTTGACTTGACAAGGCATGAAGAATGTGATATGATGTTTACATTCTACGATAACTCGTGGCATGGTAAATTAGATAGTACCAAATGCCTCGGTGAAAGAGGTAATCGTATTATTTCAGAGGTACATCTCTATGGTGACAAACTTACTTCAAAGGATCAAGGGTTTGACGATAAAGGAAATCTCGTTTGGGGTACTCCTAACTTGTTTCATTTTGTTCGGCATTAATGCTTGCACAGCACCTGTCACAGATCCTACACCTAATCCGTCAACATTATGGAAATTAAACAAAAATTAAGAGCACAAGTAAAAAGTAAATTTTACTATTGGTTCTGGGGACTCGCTACTGTATCAGTATTTGCAGGACAAATGTATGTCGGTAGTGGATACCGTAGAATGGCAGAGACACATGAACAGATTTCTGAAGATTTGAACTTATTAGTAGAGGTACTTGTCACACCCATAAGTAGACAAAATCCTAGATATTATTAAGGAAACCTGAAAACATTATAAAATTATTGGTGTTTTGTTAGGGTTCCATGATAAAATAGTATCAGCAAATACAAAACGACATGAGTGGAGACGCTAGAACAGCACTAAAAGAACAACCAGTAATTTTTTACTCGGAACATATGACTGAGACGAAAGAGGTCTTAATTCGTATGCATATGGAAGAGGAAACAGTATTAATAAAACCTTGGAGAACAGGAAGTCTATTACAGGGATAAATAATAAAAAGACTGTGTAAATAAATGAATACCATTGATGGTATATTTAACGAAAGAGAAGTAAACTTTGTCGGTAAAGACGGTTTTTTCTGGTGGGTTGGTGAGGTTGAAGACAACGAAGACCCTATGGAACTTGGTAGGGTAAAAGTTCGTATCCTTGGATTCTATACAAATTTTCAAGGAGGAACTGTAGCAGATTTACCTTCTAATGCTTTACCTTGGGCAACAGTACTACAACATACATCACAAGCAGGTAACGACGGACAAGGAGAATCAACAGGTCAATTACAACCTGGTGCTATTGTTATGGGATTCTTCATGGATGGAGAACACGCACAAATGCCTATAGTTATAGGTGTGATGAGAGTTAATAAATCAGATTTAACTAAAAAGACTAGAGATTTTGCTTTTACAGATCAAGAAGTACCAATAGGTGTAGCACCTAATAGTTCTGCTATACATCCTGGTGATAAGAATACAGCAAATCCATTAGCACCATTAAGACAGAGCACAAATAATACAGTAGGAATACCTGGTTCAACTACAACTACAATCGGTGGTAGTGGGTCACCTAAAAATATAGGATCAACAAAAGATATAAAGGGTAGTTATGCTAATCCTATCAAACCATTAGACCCTATACAACCAATACCTGCAGCTAATGGAGTTGGAGGTCCTTGGAAGACATTAGAATATAAGTTATCATATCTCATAGAAGATCTTGCTAATACTTCTACTCACTTAGTAAAGGCAGAAGGTGGTGATTATCTAGACTTAGTAAGTGGTAAATTGATTACTAAAGCAGAATTGACAGTTAATATTAATAATTACTTGGGTTCTCTATTTGCTCAGGTAATATCTGCTATGCGTCAAGCATTGATAACCTTAGCAGAAGATCTTAAACTTGCTAATATGCTTCTCTTATCTACAGGAGTTCCATATAATATTATAACTTCAGTTCAAACAGCAATCACAAAGGTTTTGACATCAGCAGTTGCTTTAGATGCATCTATTTCAACTTATACTGCTACACCATTAAAGACTGTAACAGATGTTCTTGATCAATATCTTTCTAATTGCGTTGACAAATCTACATTTGTAGTTAATACCGTAGATGTTATAACATCCAATATAATTACAGACGTTGCAAAGATAGTTAAAGATATAGGTGATTTAACTAAATCTATTACTACAACAGTAAATGGTGTAGGAGAGGCAACTACTATAATTACTGCATGGGAACAGTCTACTGGAATATTCTATCTACAAACTGCAGTAGAATACGATGTTGTTAATATTACAGGTATCATACAACTTATCAATGATTTTGATATTAAAGTATCCAATAGACCTATTAATACCAGTAAGTCACTAGGATGGTATCCTCTAGTTGGTATTACAGATAAAGCAAAGACAGAAACTACATTCAGTGACATATATGATGATGCAGATCCATATCTAACTTCTGCAAAAAATCATATTAATGGATCGTATGAATTATATCTTGGCACACCTGGTCGTCAAGGTGAAGTAAATAAGAAAGTTAATGGTACAACTCATACTTCTTTATTATACAACAACTCTCACTATGCAGAGAAGAAAGCAAGAGATCAATATAGAAAAGATAATCCTGATGCAACTGAAGCAGAAATTACAGCAGCAGTTGAAGCATATAGATTATCAAAAACAAATAATAAAGGTGATATTGGATCAATAGTAGCAGATCATATATCATGGGCAGGTGTATTGACACAAGAAGTTCATGGTGATGATTGTAAATTAGTAAATGGATCTTACGCAAGAACCATTGATGGTGATTATCATCTTAAGATAACTGGCAACTGTCATTTAGAAGTAGGAGGAGGATTCTTCTTAAGTGCTGAAGGATATGATGCAACTACAAGCACAACACAGAAACATGCAATTAAATTTGGATCTGATGTTGACATGAATATTGTAGGTGCTGCACTAGAAATGCATAGTTCTGAGTTTAGATTAAATTCTACCGTATCTAAGATAACTGGAATACAGTATGAAAACTCATATCAACAGCAGTCAAATAGTGGATTAGAACTAACTTTTAATGCAGAGAGTTCTATTCAAATAGTCACTCCTCATATACTAGAACTCATCAATACAGAAAAACCAACGAGCAATAAGCAACTTGTTGGTAAGAGAACTGTAGTAAATGGTGGTGTAGAGATTATGATGAAACCAACGAAGGCATCTGATTACTATGTTTCTCTCACTAATACCAAGGCATCATATAAACAGATCATACCAGACTCATATACTATCAAGAGAGGGAGTGCCACTATATCAAGTGTCTAGTACCACTTGACTTACTTGTCTAAATATATTATACTGAAGGTAATCAAAAGATTTATTATGGACAAGGATCTCCGACCCTACTTGGCACAGATTTTTATAAATTTCTCAAAACGTTCCATTAAATTAGTGGATGACGAGGGATATGAACAAAATGTGACTTTTAAATTTGATGAGGAAGGTGCTGAAGGTTTTGCTGACACTATTAGCAGTATCAATGATGACCCACATCTAGACTCTGACATGGTTACCTATTGTTTCGCAACCGCATGACAGACATTCAAGAGATTACAGCAGAAGAGGCAATAGCAAATTTGTCTTTTTTGTTGTCTTTAACAGAAAGAAACAGAACTGTCTGGAAAATTAAAAGTCCAGATGGTTCTGTTGCCCTACTATCACCAGTAATCCAATCAGGTCCTCCTGTAGATAAAGAGGTGATTGATCAGGTTGAAGAGTTCCGCACAAAGTTTTTGAACGATGAAAGTTCCCAACTGGCAACATCACTCGAAGAAAGAACAAAAGAGGCATCTCAAACCTCAGAAACTCCGTCAAGCTAAAAAGCGATTAAAACTGTTCATTTCAAAACTACGGAGGAAAGATGATGAAGGTAATTCAATTCCCTAGTAGGGTACAGACAGCAGAGATGGAGTATGAACTCATGCTCTCAGAGGTAGAAGACAGAATCAAGTATTTTAATATGGAACTTGAGAAAGCAGGTAAATTATATAACTTGCTTTTAAACAATACCGATACTTAATGTCTTATAAATAATTCTTGTAACAAAAGGTGTGATTATTCGTGGCAACTAAAAAGATATCACAGTTAGAAACAATCTCAGATGCTAACTTGTCGGGAGAAGCGATTCTCCCTGTTGTGGTATCTGACCCATTGATTCCTAACAGAAAAGCAAAAGTAAATCAATTATTTAAAGGTCTTTCACAAGGTACAAAAGATGCACCTGGTTTGGCTTTTGATTTGGATAGAGATAGTGGACTATACCAAGCAGCATATGATCAATTAGGAATTGCATTTGGTGATGGTGGTCTGTATATGACTCGTATTGTCAACACTTCAACAAGTTCGTCATTATATGTGACTGCTGTAGATGATGTTGCTAACAATGCTGATATTGTTTTTGCACCCAAAGGTACTGGTGCTGTAAAAGTTACAGGTCAGTTCCTTATAAGTGATGGATCTTTCGTATTGGAAGATGCTCAAGGTCCTAAAGCAAGATTTGAAGTTTCTAATGTTGGTACTGGTACTAATACTAGAATCATGACATTACCTGCTATTACATCTGGTAATGGTACAACTTTAGTTGGTGCTGACACACAACAAACATTAACTAATAAAACTATTCTTATTGATGAGGATAATCTTGTTATCACGGATAATACTGACGAAGCAATATTTCAACTTAACTGGGCGATAACATCAGGTGCAAGACGTTCATACTTCTTACCTGATGGTGGTACAGTGACTACAACTGCTGAACCTACTGCAACTGCATCTACACTGTTGGATACAAAAGCAGAACAAACATCTTTGAATAAGACTCTTGTCAACTTAAAACTTGTAAAAGATGCTGAGACAGCAACAAACTGGGCACAGTTTAATACTACTGCTCTAACTGCTAACAGAACTATTACAGTTCCTGATCAAAATATTACATTGGTTGGTACTACAGCGACACAGATTTTATCTGGTAAAACACTGTTGACTGCTATACTTGCAGATCCGACTGATGTTACTAAAAAGATAACATTTAGTATTGCAAACCAAAATACAATTTCTAACGAAACTTTCCAGTTTCCTCCTACCAATTTACTAAATAACTCAGGTGCTAATAACACTCTGGTATCTGAACTTGGTACACAAGATCTTACAAACAAGTCTCTTGTTTCACCTGCAATTAAATTTACAGGTAATACAGCAGGTCAGGTTACTTTATCAGCAGAGGGTATCACAGGTCCTCGTGTTATTAAATTTCCTGATGCTAACGCTACACTGTTATCTACAGAGAACGTTACACTTGATGATGTTACATTCGGTGCAGGTATCGGTGCTAACAACTTAACTGGTTTGACCAGACAACAACAATTCTTTTATTCTGGATTTTAATAAAAAATGGCTAAGCAAGGAATTTTAGCAAAATCAAAACCTAGTGGTGCTACCAATACATTATTGTATTCAGCACCTGTAGATGCATCTGCAAGTACAGTTTTAACTGTAAATGAGCAAGGTGGATCAGGAACTACGTATGATGTTGCTCTTAAAAATTATGATCAAAAGATGACTTTAGGTGCATCAACATATCTTCTTCATGAAGGTGATGTTGTCACAGGTTATTTGATGACTTTGAATACTGCTCTTCCCAAGACTGCAAACTTAACAGGTGGGACGACTATAACATCTACTTCGGGTGAAGATACTTTTAAATTTGAATCATTTTACTTACCTGCATTTACTGAGATAGTAGTCAAGAAACGTGCAGTTCGTGCTGTCACTGTAGAAAGCGTTAGTGGTACGTTTGCTGTAGGTGAAACATTTGTCACAGGATCAGGTGGTAATACAGCGACTGCTACAGTTTTTGCAGTAACACAAGGATCAGGAAGTACAATCGTATCTATAGGTCCTACAACACTTGCAGGATCTGGATCTGAATTTGCTGCAGGTGATAGTATAACTGCATCTGGTGGTGCTACTGGTACAATTGCTACTGGTGGTATTGGTACTGCTAATAATGAATTTACATTCACAGAGTCTGGCGGTACTGAGCGAATGTATCTCGGTGTCACACTTACAGTCTTTACTGATAGAACATATCGTTTTAACGTAGCAGACTCATCAATGTCAAGTGTTAGTTTTAAACTATCAACAACAATTAATGGTGAATATGGTCCTGATGGAGATTTCACTGCAACAAGTGATAATGGTACAGAATATACTACAGGTAAGACAACTAATGGAACTGCAGGTTCTAGTGGAGCATATGTTCAATATGATTTTACACAAGATGCTAGTTTAACTGGTAATCTATATGTTTATGAGGGAACTACCTCAGGAAACGCAGGTGCACTTTATGGTGGTTCTGATAGATATCTAACAACTTCTGATTCATTTACATATACTCAATTATATGTTTATGATATTACAGGAACATGGACAAACTCTACTGATCAATTTTTATTCGGAGGTGTGACATACACCATTACTGCTCAAACTGCAGGAGCATACGGATTTATTCGTAGCTACTCAGGTACAACTGCATATGTAATCAAGGGAACTGGATCTGCTGATTTTACAACGAGTTCTACCTTCCAAGATTGTCCTAAGTTAGCAGGTGCATCAAGAACTGCAGTGACTGTAAGTAGCATTGACGTTGCTTCAACTGCTATAGAAACACAAGAGTATCTCCGTAAAGATAATACTCTTGCTGCAGATTCTGCAGAAGAAATTAAATCATTGGTAATAGGTCCTGGCGAGAGATTGATTGTTGAATGTGCAGCAGCAGAGGCAAACTTTGTTCTAATTGGATTTGAAGATGCATCATCTGCATTCACTACCAGAACTTACTCATCTTCAGCAGCATCTAGCTCTGCAAGTGGCTAATTTTTACCCAATAAATAACTAAAAGGCGAATAGTTAAATGTCCCTAACGAGATTAAAGAATATTATTACGTCCAGAACTGGACGAATCATATATGTCAACCCAGATGATTTTGATGCATCTGATGCGATTGATAATAGGGGAAACTCTGCTTTGCGTCCTTTTAAAAGTTTGCAGCGAGCGTTCTTAGAAGTAGCAAGATTTTCATATAGAGTCGGTTTAAGTAATGACGAGTTTGATGCTTTTAGTATCATGCTCTATCCTGCTGAGTATGTGGTAGACAATAGACCTGGCGATGTTTTATATACAAACGTTGCACCTATTGATGCTAACTCAAACCTAGACTTAACTTCTCCTAACAATGTTCTCTACAAATATAACTCGGTTGAGGGCGGTATTATTGTTCCAAGAGGTTGTTCTGTTGTTGGAACAGACCTTAGAAGAACTAAAATCATACCTAAGTACGTTCCTTATCCTACTACATATCCAGCTCAAGGTATTAATACAGAAGCTCAAGTCCCGCCAAGAACAGCGATCTTCAAAGTCACTGGTGGTACATACTTCTGGCAGTTCTCGTTCTTCGATGGAGCAGAAGAGGGAGTATATTTCAAACCTGATTCAGTCACAACTTTAGCACCTAAGTTCTCTCATCATAGACTTACATGTTTTGAGTTTGCTGATGGTCTTAATGCTCTATCAACTCTTATTGCAAGTGGTACAGTTCCTAACGCAGATTATTCTGCAGTATCAAATATATTATCAAGAACAGATTTAGAAATATATTATCAGAAAGTATCTAAAGCTTTCGCAACTATTCCTGATACATCTGGAGATCCTGCGACTGACCAAATACAGGCAAGGGTTGAGGAAAACAGGATCGTTGGTCCTATATCTGATGAATACAGAGTATTACAAATCACACGTAATGGTCAGACTGCTACTGCTGTTACTGTTGACGAGTTTGATGATCCAAGAGATCATGGATTCTCTGTTGGTGTAAACATCAACGTGTCTGGTGTGACTGGTTCAACTGGATCACAGTCTGAGGCAGACGCAGGTCTTTATAATGGTTCATTCACTGTCACATCTGCATCTGGAAACGTATTTACATACCAAATGCAAGGTGAACCAACTGGTAATGCTGTAGGATCAAACATTGGAGTTAAGACTGAGATTGATACTGTTGACTCAGCATCACCATACGCATTTAACCTATCACTAAGAAGTGTGTGGGGTATGAATGGTATGCATGCAAACGGTGCAAAGGCAACTGGTTTCAAATCAATGGTTGTGGCACAGTTTACTGGACTATCACTACAAAAAGATGATAGAGCATTTGTAAGATATAATGCATCAACTGGAAACTATGACGTAGCAACCTCAGGAGATGGTGCACACTTAGATGGATTTGCTGAGTATAGAAAGGGATGGGGACATGAGCATATCAAATGTTCTAATGACTCATTCATACAGGCAGTTTCTGTGTTCGCTGTTGGATACTTTGGTCATTTCACTGCTGAGAGTGGTGCTGACATGTCAATTACTAACTCCAACTCTAACTTTGGTAATACAGCGTTGAGAGCAGCAGGATTCAAAGCAAAAGCGTTCTCTAAAGATAAGGCGGGTGCATTAACACATATCATACCACCTAAAGCTTTAAATGTTATTTCTACAACTGCTACTGGTGCAAGTGGAGCAAACACAGTCACATTAGCAAATGATGGTACTGTTAATGGTATCATACAGGGTATGACTATTACAGGAACAAATGTTGGTGTAGGAGCAACAGTCGGAAATATAAACGTAAGTACAAGAGTTCTTACACTTACAGTTTCAAATAGTGGTGCTGTAAATGGAAACGTAATTTTTGGTGAAGAGACATCAATTAACTGGGTTAACATTGACATCCAAAGAACTAAAACAATTAACGCATCACTTGCAGGGCAGGGTGGTACACCAGGTACAAGATTATATCTATATGGTTATACAGTACAAGCATCACCACCAACAACAAGAGTGCAGGGTTTTGCAGTTGGAGCAAGACAAGACGGTACTGGAGCGAGTGCAATAGCAGATAAGATTAACTGTTTACTTGTAGCACAAGGTGCAACTGAAGCAACTACACAGTCTGCAAGCATATCACCTTATGGTCCTAGTGTATCAGGATTAGCAGCAGGAGTAGTTGGATCTCCATTACAATTTGATGCAAGTACATATACAATTAATGGTGTAGCAGGATCAGTCGGTGGATGGTATCTATCAGTTAGTTCAATTAACAATGCAATCTATACAACTTTATCTACTAATACTCAATATAATACAGTTAACTTTACACCAACTACATTCCTCAAGAGAATACCTGACCCAAGAGACTTACAAGATAGAACTTATCGTGTGAGATATGTAATTGATAAAGATAAAACTAACCCACTACCAAGAGATCCCCTCTCTGGTTATGTTATGCAACCATTAAATAGTGATACTACATCATTCAATTTACAAAGATGTTTCTACATCTATGATATTGAAATTGTACAACCATTTGTAAGAGGTACAGATGATGGTATATACTATCTAACTTTATTATGTGCATCTATCGCACCAACAACTTCCAACTTTAATGATAGAAAGTTCTCACAAAATGTAAACGAAGTATATCCTACATTTGATAGAGACAACCCAGTTGCTGATCCTACTGCCTCAACATCAGTAGCAGATAACGTGACTATTGGATTGGTAAACTCAACTGATGGTGCATCACCACCTGTTTTGGATCCTAAATTATCCATTACTAAGGAAGCATCCATTTTCTTACTAACAGATACAGGTTGGACACAACCAGGTACTACACCTAACTATGACTCAGTTAACAAGAGATTATCTAATATTGAACTGACTGCACGTGCAGGTGATGAAGAAACTAGAAAGATTAATATAAGGGAGAACAATGATGGAACAGTCGCACCTATTAACGTAGAGTTTAGACGACACTCTATTCTAAGATCAGGAAACCATACGTTTGAATACCTTGGTTTTGGTCCAGGTAACTATAGTACAGCGTTCCCTCAAACACAGGTTGAAACTCTATCACAAAACCAGATTAGATTTTCACAGTCTATTAAAGAAGAAGGAGGAGTCTCTTTCTACTCAGGACTGAACTCAAATGGAGATCTATTCATTGGTAATCAGGTTATAAACCCAGTCACAGGTCAGATCACTAACGAAGACGTTGCACAGTTAAATGTTGTTGGTGAAGAGAACACAACTATTGAGACATTCTCTGAGTTAGTTCTTACTGATAAGATAACTGTTATTGGTGGAGCATCAAACCAGTTAGAATCTATCTTTGCAGGTCCTGTGACATTCCAAGGACAGACTACATTTACAAATAATATTTCTACTAAGAAACTTACATACTTCAACCAAGATGGTACTGTTATTAAACAGACTTTATTAGCACCAGAAAATGCAAGTGGACTACCAGATTTCTCTAATATCACAGGATATGATACACCTGCTGATGGAGATATAGTTTATAATATCAACTGGACACCAGGTAAATCACTAGGTTGGATATACTATGGTGCAGCATGGAAGGAGTTTGGACTAACAGACACAGGTGATATTAATATTTCTACAACTGGTAATGGACACATAGGTATAGGTGAAGCACCTGATACAACTTACAGAGTCAAAATTAATGGTTCAGTACGAATAGACGGAGACGTTGTTGGTACTGGTCGAGGTGTTGTAGGATCTGATAAATATATTACTAAATCATACACAGGTGATGGTACTACTTTAACATTCGCAGTCACAACATATAGTGGAGGTATCAAACATTCTGATGATTCACTATTAGTATTCCTTAATGGTGTAGCACAGATTGCAGGAACTAACTATACAGTAGATACAAATGGTGCTAACGTTGTATTCTCATCTGGGGATGCACCATTATCAACGGACACAGTTCACATATTAGAACTACCTATCTAATCTCATGGCTATTTCAAAAATATCTGGTAATCAAATTTCCCAGACAACTATCGCTATCATCACAACACTGAAATTTTTGAATACCAACAGTATTCTAAAATTACCTGTAGGTACTACAGCTCAGAGACCTTCAGGTGTAGATGTAGGAACAATAAGATTTAACTCAACAGATGATTCTGCTGAAATATACAAGGCAGATGATGGAACTGGTAGTGCAGGTTGGGCAGCATTAGCAGGAGGAGGACCTTCACTAGGTACAGATAGTATAGTTCGTACAAACCCAACAACAATATCAGAAAATTTATCAATCGGACCATCAGCAGGTGCAGAGTTTGCGAATGGAATGAGTGCAGGACCTATAACAATAGCAAGTGGTTATACAGTCACCATTCAGACAGGCGGTGCATGGAGTGTTAGATAATGGGTCAACTAAACGTTGCAAATTTACAAGGTACGAGTAATTCTGGTTTTAAGATCACTCTTACCAGAGAATCTACTCTAGCTCATGAAGGAGACGTTAGATTTTTAACCTCACAGTCATATCAAGATTTACCTGTATATGGTTCAAAAAATTTTCTTGCCCATAAATTCTTTCCTTTAGATTTATTTACAGCAAATCCTAATGATGCTAATAATGTAGGATGGAATAGCGGTGTTAGATGTACATTAACTAGAGATACTGGAACAGCAGGTCCTACAGGTATAGGTGGAGTGCCATTAAAGATGGTCACTTCTGGTAATGATTCATATACAAATACATATAATTCAACAGCATATAACGTATGTTCTGCATCTCAAGGACAGGTGTGGACTTTTAGTGTGTATGCAAAAGCATCTGGAACTCAAAGTAATTGTGAGTTGTATCTGTTTGAGGCACCTGATAGTGGAAGTTATACAGTTGCACATAATACCGCTATTACTATACCAACAACATGGACAAGATTTTCAATAACAAGAACAATAAGTAGTGCGAGTACCACTAAACTTCAAGTTAGAGTTGGTGGTCCTGATAGTGGACATAACGGTGGAAGTATATGGTGGGTAGGAGCACAATTAGAACGAGCAGGAAGTGCATCAACATTTGCTGATGGTGGTTCTGATACTGCAAAAGAGGATTCTGCACATCAAAATGGCAGTATACAATATAATGCTGAAACAGAAAATTTACGATTATATAAAGAAAATCAATGGATAAACACAGCAGGAACTGCAAATACAGCAGGAGCAGTAGGTACTATTGGTACAGGTGGAGGATTTACTGTAGCAGAGGGAGCAATAAACACAAATCATCAAGCAGTCACGGGAACAGAAAATGCAATATTGTTTGAAGGATTAAGATATAATGATGGTACAACTGGTGATGAGACTTTAGGTTCAACACCTAATACACGTTCATTCTTAGAGTATGTTTCATCAACAAGCAGTAATGACTTTGCATTTCATACAGGACATAGTAGTCCTGGTAATGTTGCTTGGCCACAGTATCTTGCAGTCAAAGTGACTGAGTGGGATTTTGGACAAGTGTTAAATAGAATCAGATGGTATAAACATACAAACATGGTTGGTAATGTGAACGTTTGGGGATCTAATCAAGATGTTCATCGTGGAAATTTTACTCAAACAGCAAATCTTTGGACATTTCTTGCTAGACTTCACTTTGGTGGATCAGGTTCTGGTAGTGAAGGAGGACAAAGATCCGAAAGTTTTTCCAATTCAGTTGGTTATCGTTGGTATATGCTTGAAATGGTTGATATTAACTCGTCTGCACTTGCATATCCTTCAATAGGAACTCAAGGTGGATGGGCAGCATATCCATTAACATTTGATAAAACATAAACATGAGTCAATTAAACGTCAGTAATTTAGCAGGTATCGGAACAACACTTAATCAAGTTAGTGTGTCAACTGGACATAGCTTGGAGATTCAAGGTACTCTGAAGTTTAATCATACAGGTGCACATAGAGTTCCCACTGGTACAACTGCAGAAAGACCAACTACATCTTCTGCTAAATTAGGACAAATAAGATTTAATACTACAACTGGTTCATTTGAACTATATGCAAATGCTCAATGGGTAAGTGTAGGAACTGCAGGTGCAGCAGGAAATACTGCAGGTAATTATGGTACACCTGCTAAAAATGGTAGAGAAGTAAAACAGGCAGGTAGACCCTCTGGTTATTATTGGATACAACCTGTAGGATATGATTCCCCAACATATTGTTATGTTGATTGTGATAATTATGATGGTGGATGGGTATGTGTTATGACTGCAGGAAGTTCAAGTACTAATCATTATGGAGTATATGAGGCAGACAATTTATATTCTCAAACAGTTGATGGTGTGACTGCACAATATGTTCCTGTATCAGGTAATAATTATAGTTCAACAAGTGGTAGAAAATACGCTGACACATTTATTCGTGATGTATGTTCAAGGACTAATGGTGGTGAAGAGACAATAAATGTAAGACTAGCAAAGAATAATACACAACCACCAGGCGGGGTATATGATACATACAATGGTGGTACAGTAGCAAATGATGAGTGGAACTATGCCTCATTCATTAAATATCGTGGTGGTATTCAATATCATAGTGCGTTAAATACTGGTGGGGATGGTCGTCAGGGTGACAGACGAGAAGGAAACTTTAGAGTCTCTCATGTATATCCTTACAACTGGGAGCAACCTGGTGGTTGGGAGCATATTAGATTATATGATAACAATTATAAAGTATTTGATTATCACTCAAATCCATCTAGCAATCAGACATCTCGTTATAGTAATAATAGAGTTCTGTGGGGTTATACTGGTAATACCTCTCAGGGAATCTATGGTGCAGGTCCTGCAAGTGGTCAAGGTCATCCAGGTTATTTCTTTGTAAGATGAGTCAAATTAAATTAGAACAATTAATTGCTAACTCGGATCATAATTTTGAGATCCGTATGGGAGCTACTGCTCATTTAAACATAAGGGGTGGTCTTGCTGCTGATGCTGACTCTGGATTAATATTACCAGTTGGAACTACAGGTCAAAGACCTACATCACCAGATGCAGGGCAAATAAGATATAATACTACACTAGGAACTGTAGAAGGTTATAATGGTAATACATGGGTAAACTTGATGAAAACTGCAATATCAACTGCAGGTACTACAACTACTGATGTACCTCGCAAGGGTTTAATTATGTGGTTAGATGCTAATAATGAAAGATCATTAAAACCTCAAGCAAGTGACCAAGATGCAAACTACTGGTATGAT
>MDTB01040776.1_pt1 | contig 32996 bp, 32 predicted proteins | sample 811161 | NCBI WGS metagenome assembly MDTB01 (sample SAMN05326650, study PRJNA326480) | marine metagenome | isolation source: seawater | place: Mediterranean Sea | collected 2009 | reverse complement strand
ATCCTTCATATCCATTGAAAAATGATTTTCTACATTTTCAAATTCTTGAAACCAATACTCTTTTGGTTTGATATCAGTAGCTACAATATAATTTCCATCATCCATTAGTCTTTTAACTAAATGACCTCCAATAAAGCCACCTGCTCCTACAATTAAAATTTTCTTATTCTTAATCATTATAAAAAATTTATAGTTTTATATGTTTTAATGTTCTATTTTGAAATTCAAATACTTTATCGCATATTTCTAAATTTTTTCTATCATGAGATATTATGATTATAGTTTTTTTATTTTTAAGTTTACTAAGATTTTCCATAATTTTTCTCTCATTTTCTTCATCTAATGCATTTGTAGCTTCATCAAAAATTATTATTTCTTTATCTAAGTAAAAAGCTCTTGCAATTGCAATTCTTTGTTTTTGACCAGAAGATAGTTTTTTAAAAGTTAAACCTATGTCAGTATCAATCCCATCTGGTAATTCATTTATCATTTTTTCTAATCTTGCAAACTTGATTGAATCTTCAATTTTTTCTAGTGATACTTCTGAATCATTTCCAAAAATTATATTTTCTTTAATAGTACCGTTTAATAAAAAGCTATCTTGCGAAGTTATATTAAATAGATTTTGATAATTTCTTATATCTTCAAGACTTTCAATCTTTTTTTTATCAATATATAATTTTCCATTATCAGGTTCAATTAATCTTGTAAGTATATTTACAAAAGTAGATTTACCAGATCCACTTTCACCACAAATACCTACTAAATCAAATTTGTTAATTGAAAAATTTAAATTATCTAATATTTTATTTTTTTTTGAAAAAGAAAAAGAAATGTCCTGAAGTTTAATTTCTTTGTTAAAAGAAACTTTCTTAAAATTTACTTCATTTTTCTCATTGTAAAATTCATCATTATAAATACTTTTATTTTTTAAATTATAATATTCATCAATCAGCGGTGCAGAAGGTTTTCCAAATTTTATTTGTTGATAAGAAACAAAAATTTTATTAATAGATGGCACAAGTCTATAAGCAGCAGCTAAGTAAAAACTTAAAATTATTATTATATTATCACTATTTTTTCCTGAATAATGCATTGATAATATTATTAATATGAATACTAAAATAATAAATTGCTCTAAAAGCACTTTAGGTATAGTTACAACAACAGCATTTTTTGCATCTATTTTTTCTAAAGAGTTTAATGACTTGTTGAAATTACTTAAAATTTTTTTTATTTTTCCGTAAATTAATATTTCCTTTATACCGTTCAATAAACTAAAATTTAAATTAAAGATCTTTTCATTATTAAAAATTCTAGATTTTGACCAATTTTTAATAGATTTATTTATCTTTTTAAGAATTAATGCAGCTAAAACAATTATTGGAATAATAAGTATTAATTCTTTTATAAATCCTGAGAGAATTACTAAAAAAATTATTGAAAATGTTATTAAAAATTCTGTAATAAGAATTATAATTGGTCTTACTATATTTGCTGCATAGTTGGTAACTTCAGTAAAAGTTATATTAAATATTTCTGAAATTCCTTTTTTTACAAAAAATAGATAATCCTGATGAAGTATTTTATTAAGAAGATCTTTGTATAATTTAGATCTTATTAAATAAATAAATTTATAAGTTAAATTGTTTGTGAAAACAATTATCAAATTTTTAATAAGAAAAATTAAAAATAAAGCTATACAAAAGACTGCTATTATATTTTGTTTTGAAGAAATATTTTTTAAATCAATATATTCAGATACAAAACCAATATTTGCGATTGAGTCTGGTTTTAATAAGTATGTTACAAATGGAATTACTGCAGCAATTCCTATTAATTCCAATAAAGCCTGAATGATTGAAAAAAAAATTATTGTTGCAAAAGAAATTTTTTCTCTTTTATCTAAGAATTTCCAAAAATTAAGAAAAATTTTCATCAATAATTTAGTTTAAACCTGAAATTTTTATTAAAAAATTTTTTAAACTTTTATTTGAAAGGGTATTTATTCCCAGTAAGATTTTTTTTAAAAAATATTCTATTTTAACTGAATTAATTTCTTTTTCATTTAGGTAATAAATCATTTTGTTTTGTGTTTTATTTTTTTTATTTCTAAAATAAAGAACTTCTTTTAATTTTTCTCCTTTTTGTAAACCACTCATTTTAATAATTGGGCTGTAATTAGGTAAAATTCTTTTTTTTAAGTTAATTAATTTTTTAACTAAATCATAAATAAAGATTGGTTTTCCCATTTCAAGAAAAAAAACTTTATTACGAATTTTTAAATCAAATGTCTTTAAAACCAAATAACATGCCTGATTTATAGACATAAAATATCTAGATGCCTTTTTGTGGGTTATTGTAATTGGTAAATCATTATTAATCTGATTTAGAAAATTTGGTATTGCTGAACCAGAGCTTCCTATAACATTTCCAAATCTCACAATATTTACAATTTTCTTCGAGTTTTTTGCAGAAAAATATCTAGTAACATTTTCAGCAGCTCTTTTTGAATAACCTAATACACTAGTAGGTTCTACAGCCTTATCCGTTGAAATTAATAAAAAATCTGCATTATTCTCAAGAGATGCTTTACATAAATTATAGGTTCCAATTGTATTATTTTGAATAGCTTGTTGTAAATTATTTTCTAAAATATTTACATGTTTATATGCAGCACAATGAATAACCGTATCTACTTTATGCGTTTTTAAAAAATTTACCAAAAAATCATAATTAGTAACATCTCCTAAAATCATATCGATTTTTTTAGTTTTATCAATTAAGTCTCTGATCTTATAAATTCCATATTCATTATTATCTAAACAAAAAACTTTCTTACATTTCTGTCTGATTAATTGTCTACAAATTTCACTTCCAATTGAGCCTGCTCCCCCTGTCACTAATACTTTTTTATAATTAAAGTAATCTATTCTATCAAATTTTAAATTTTCTAAGTTAAGAGATTGTTCTAAATTTAAAAACCTTAAATCATTCAAGCTTATAATGCTTGATGTTAAAAATTTTTTACTTGGTATCACTCTAACATCAAAATTATCCTTTTTTAAATTATTAAGTATTATTTTTTCTTTTTGTTCTTTAATTGAAGGAATAGAAAAAATTATCTTATTAATGCTATAAAACTTTTTTATCTTCTTAAAATAATCATAAGAAATAATTCTTATATTATTAAAAGAATTATTATTTAAATTAATTTCATCATCAATAAAAAATAAGATATTTTCTTTATTTTTAATCAATTCATAATAAATTTGCTTACCGGCATTTCCAGCACCATAAATTACAACTCCTTCATTGTTGGTTTCTATCCGATTCTTTTTCTCATTTTGAAATCTAATCATTCTCCCTTTTATTCTTTTTTTAATTTTTTTTTTTAAAAAAGTTTCAAGTGCTGAGTCAAATTTACCTTTAAAATTTATTTTATTTAACCAATTAACATCTGCAATAGATGAAAAAGTTTCATCAAAATTTGTTTTTTTATGAATTATTCTTTTTTGGGGAAATTTTGTATAATCTAAAATTGACCTAATTGAGGTACCACAACCTGACCCTAGGTCTAGATAATGTGGTAGATTTATTTTTGTTGTAAGTATAGATTTATAAATATTACAAACATCTGCTACATTAATAAAATCTCTTATTCCATCACCATTATTAAATAATATAAATTTATTTTTGTACAAATGACAATTAACTATCTTTTGTATAATCGAAAAATTATCCTCACCACCATATAAATTAAATAGTCTAATGATATGACATTGTACTTTTTTTAAATTTGCAGTATTTAAAAAAAGTTTTTCATTACTCAACTTTAATGAAGCATATAATTTCCTATTAAAAGTATCTTTAGAAAATTTTGTATTCTCAATAGAGTCATAAACAGATGATGAACTAGTATAAAGTATTTTATTGACTAATTTATAATTTAATCTTTTAAGAAAAAAAGCTGACATAGCGATAGTTTCATTCACAAAGGTATCTAGGTTATTTGTAGAAATTTTATTTAATCTTGAGACGGGATAAAAATTATTAAAAATAATATTATATCTCTTCTTTTCTTTTAGTAATTTTTCAACATCTTTTTTTTCTTTTAATGATATTAGAATTGAATTGGGAATAATTTTTTTTAAATTTTTTGATAAATTACTTCTTTTGCCAATAATATAGTTTTTAATCATTTTAACGTTTTAAAAAAATTAAAATTAAATAATAAACTAGTAGAATAAAAAAAATCAAAATATTCATATTTTGAAAATAAATAATCCCAATTAATGATATTATGGGAAAAGAAGATGTAATTAAATTAGTTAGATATAAAGAATTTTTTTTTTGAATAAGTATGTGGTGTATGTGATTTAGATCACCTTCGAATATATTTTTTCCTTTAATCAACCTTAGAATAGACAATCTAATTAATTCAAAACCAGGTAATATCATCATTAAAAAAATTTCATCAGCAAATTTTATGTTGTCATAAACATTATGTTCAATAATAATAAAATAAGACAAAATACTGGCAATACAATAAGCGCCAGAGTCACCAAGAAAAATTTTTTTTTTAAAATTTAAAATTAAAATTGAAAAAAGAGTAATAATTATAAAAATATAAACATAGGCAAATACAGATGTTGTTAAAAATAGATAAATTGCTAAAATAATATAAAATAGTGTTAATTGTAAATTTATGCCATCTATCATGTTGCAAGCATGAATGAAAGCAACAATGCTAAATATGGTAAATATCATTTTTAGATTGTTTAAAAAAATTTGATTTTTATAAAAAGAAATTTCAAAATTTGATATCACTAAATCATTATTTAATGTTATGACAATTAAGCAAATTGATAAAGCTAATACAATTCTTAAGTATGCAGACATTTTAAACTTATCATCGTACAAACCTAAAAAAAAGAAAGTGCTCACAATAAAAAATAATGAAAATAATTCTCTTTTATTAAAATCTTCAAAAATATTGAGAAATATTAAATCCAGAACAAGGAAAAATAAAAAATTAATAAAAAATATAACACCTCCTATAAGGGGTGTATTGATTCTATGTTTCTTTAATTTCCCGTCAGGACTATCATAGATATTAATAAACTTACTTAATCTTTGTATATTTAGATGAAGTACCAAATTTACGATTATTAAACTTGAAATTAATACCAATAGATCCATCTAACTCCTAAAATTAAATTTATAAAAATATAAGTAAAGACCAATAGAGTAAAAACATAGCATTAAATTTCCATTATTGAAAAAATTTCCACTAGGAACTACAGGTATAAAAATATTTACTAAAGCTAAAGTCATTAAAATTGCTGGGGTATTATTTCTACTATTAAATTTTAATAAATTAATAAAGTTTTTAATAACATAAAATGCTGCAAATAAATAAAATATTAACCCAACTATACCTAATTCAACAATTATCTGTAATAAAAGATGATGGGGATGAGTCGTGCACATTCCAAATTCTGAGTCATATTTTACTTCCCTACAATAGTCTCTGAAACCTTTTGGGCCATGGCCAAATATTGGTTTTTGTTTTATTAAATGTATCGCCAATCTATAATGCTCAGTATGCTCATGGCTAAAAATAATAATTTTTCTTTTATTTTCAGAAATTAGATCATTATTAATCTCAGCTTTTTTATTATAATTAATTGTTTCATTATAAGTTTTAATAAAAATTCTATTTAATGGATCAAAAGTGCCTTTAATGATAAATGAATTAATTAAAATTAGAGATATAAATATTGTTAAACTTTTAAAAATAAGTTTTCTAGTTTCTTTTGAAAAAATTATTATAAATATTATGGATAACAATAATATTATGAAAGCTCTTCTTTCACCTGATAAAAGAATAGTAAAAAAATAAAAACCAAAAAAAAAATCTTTACATAATAATTTTTTATTTGATAAAACAAATATTAACATTATTGGAAAAAAGGAAATTAAAAAACTACCTAAAATCAAATCATCGCCAAAAAAACTAGAAACTCTATTATTTATTGTGACATAACCTAATATATTTTTCCCTAAAAAAAACTGAATTAAACTATCTGTAAATAAAATAATGAAAAATAAATATAAAAGTTTGATAACTTTTTTATGATCTTGATAACATTTTTCAAAAATATAGATAATTGAAAAGACTAAAAAAACGTGTCTAAAAAAAAAAATTGAAGAATACTTATCAACATTAACATTATTAACGATAGAATTAATGGCTATATAGAAAGAAAATATGAATAAAAAAATAATTTCTTTATTTTTTACTAAATAAAATTTTTTCTCAGTCAGAATTTTATATACACAATAAAAAGTAAAAAAAAATAATAAAACCTCAGCAACAGCAATACCTAAAATTAGTAAAATTGGTAAAAGAAAAATTATACTTAGAAATAAAAATTGAATATTTATAGAATTTTTAAAATTTTCCATGTTATTTCAATAATATAATATTCTAAATTTGATTAATCTTTTAACTTATATTAAAAAAATTAGGCAATTAAATGTCTTTGATTTTAAAAATCTCAAAGTATTGATAAATATAAAAAAACATATATAAAAAACCACCTATTTAAAAAAAATATACTTTCAATTGAAAAAAAAAATTTTAATTATGGGTCTTCCGGGTTCGGGTAAAACTTACTTGGCTAAAAGATTTTCAAAAATTATAAATGCTGAATGGTTAAATGCTGATAAGATCAGAGGAAAATATAATGATTGGGATTTCAGTGAACAGGGCATAATAAGACAAGTAAAAAGAATGAAAAAATTGGCTCAACTCTCAGAAAAAAAAGTTGTGGTTGCAGATTTCGTCTGTCCCTTAAAAAAACAAATAGATATTTTTAAACCAAATATAATTGTATGGATGGATACTATTCAAAAAGGACGTTTTAAATCGATGAATAAATTATTTAGGCCACCAAAAAAATATCATTTAAGAATTAGTGAAAAAAATATAAACTTAAACTTAATCAAATTGTTAGATAAGTTAAAACCTTACAGATGGGACAATAAAAAACCTACAGTGCAAATGTTGGGAAGATGGCAACCATGGCATGAGGGGCATAGAAAATTATTTGAAAAATCAATAATGATAACTGGTCAAGTAAACGTATTAGTTAGAGATGTCTATGGTGTAAATGACAATCCATACACTTATAATCAAGTAAAAAAGAATATCAATCAAGATTTAGTAGATTTTAAATCGAGATATAAAATTTCAAAAGTACCAAATATAACAAATATAATTTATGGTAGAACAGTTGGATACAAGATCCAAAAAGTAAATTTAGGGAAAAAAATTGAAAAAATTTCCGCAACGAAAATCAGACGAAAATTAAGAAAATTAAAGAAATTATGAAATTTGCTGTAATTGATCTAGAATATTTTTCTTTATCAAATGCAAAGTCTAGCTACAAAAATTTAATAAAATTTCAAAAAATCTTATACCCAGAAATTTTTCAACTTGGATGTATCCAATTCAGCACAGAATCAAGTAAAAAAATAAAAACAAATCTTTATTTTAAAACAGAACAAAAAATTCCAAAAAGACTGATTAAATTAACAAAAATTACTCAAAAATTTTTAAACAAAGATGGTGATATTTTTTCAAAAAGAATAAAAAAAATTATACCTATTTTAAAAAAAGATAATGTTTTTTTAAGTAATGGTGATGATCTTAAAATAATAAAGATGAACTATAAAAAATTTATTAATAAAAAAATTGGTATCAATGTAAAGTTTATTAATCTAAGAAAAATTTTAGGTGATACTGACACTGAATTTTATTTTAAAGAAAATGAAAAAAATAAAAGGGCTCATAACGCGATAGAAGACTGTGAAATTCTTTTAAAGGTATTTAAAAAATATTTAAGAAATAAAAATAGAAAAGAAATAAAAAAAATAGTTAAAAGTAATACGGAATTCGTAAAGTTTTAAAAAAAATGTAAAAAAAAAGAATTACTTATATATTTTTGATATTTTTAAATTTCTCCTACCAAGTTTCACAGAATCACTACAAGAATTGATTGCGACCCTTTTGTTTTTTTCACTAGATATGTATAGAGAATTCAATAATTGAATTGTCTTTATACAATCTTCTTTTTTTAAAGGATAACTTTTTTTATTAGTAAAATCTAAATAAACATCATTATATATTTTATAATGCCCTAAACCATATGCATCACTAATTTTTTCACTAAATTTTTTACATAATTTTGGTTCTGGTGAAAATTCCAATAATTTATTTGAGGCTAACCCCCCAATTTTGGCAACTCCTTTTGACCCTATTAAAGATATCGTTGCCTCAAAATCTCTTGGACGGGCCGAAGTAGTAATTTCAAAAGAGCCAACACCACCAGATTTCAAATCGAATATACCAATTGCTGTGTCTTCAACCTCAATTTGAGCTCCATAAGTTTTCATCTTACATAAAACATTTTTTAAATCGCCGGCTAAATATCTTAACAAATCAAGGTAATGTACCCCTTGCTGTGTTGCTGCTCCACCGTCATGCGAAAAAGTACCTCTCCACTCTGCCAAATTATAATATCTTTGTGGTCTACACCATCTAAGTGTCAAATTGGCAATTTTTATCTTTCCAAGCTTTCCTCTATTAATTTCCTCTTTTAATTTTATCACACACTTATTATTTCTGTTTTGATATACAGGATAAATTTTTCTTTTTAATTTCTCAGCAGTTTTAAAGATTTTTTTTAAATTTGATGTTCTCAAAGTTGTTGGTTTTTCTATTATTAAATGTTTTCGAAATTTATTCAAAATTTTCAAAGCATGCTCAAAATGCATGCCTGACGGACTCATTATTGCAACAATATCAATCTCTGGATGTGCTCTAAGCATCAAATCATAATGTGAGTAACATTTCACTTTATGTTTTTTTGAAAAACTATCTCTCTTAATAAGATTTAAGTCACATGCTGCAACAATTTTAATTTTTTTATTTTTTAAAATAGCTTTCACATGGTGTCCTGCGATTCTGCCTAAACCTAAAATACCAATTTTAATCATTTTAAATTAAAGCACTTTCATTAGATTTTTGAAAAAAAATTTCATTTGATCTTTGCTTCCTAGTGTAATTCTAATGCTTTGGTCTGTTTTAACTAAACTTCCTAAATAATTCGATTTAACTAAAATTTTATTCTTTTTTAATTTAAAAAAAATATTTTTTATTTTTTGTTTATCAAAATATAAATGAAAAAAATTTGCATTAGTCATTTTATACTTTAATTCATTTTTTTTACAAAATTCAACGACGAATTTTCTAGACTCTTTTATTTGTTGTAGATATTTTTTTTCTCCATCATATAAAAAATTGGCTATTTTAATTGATAAATAACTTGTATCATGAGGTGGTCTAATTGAATTAAATATTCTAATGTTTTTTTTTGATCCTATTACATATCCTACTCTTAAACCTGCCAATCCAATTGATTTTGAAAAAGATCTTAAAATTAAAATATTATTTATTTTATTTTTAATTTCTTTTAAAAACGACTTTTGAGATGAATAATCTATATATACCTCATCTAAAATAAGCAAAATTTTTTTTTCTATGCATATATTAAGAATTTTATGTAATGTATCTGTCTTAATATTTTCACCAGATGGATTGTTTGGATTTGCTAAATATACAAACTGTATATCATTGTAATTCTTTTTATTACTAAATTCTTTTAAATTTTTCTCATGAATTTTTTTTACTTTATATCTAAAGATATCTGCATAAACATTAACCATTCCGTAAGTAGGGTCAATTGATAATATTTTTTTATTTTTACGATCAGTAAAAAGTTCAAAAATATATCTTATTGCTATGTCTGCTCCAGGGGTAATTGTTACATCATAATTTTTTTTTTTGTGCAATTTATTTTTTAAATATATTTTTTTTAAAAGATCTATTTTGTAAGAAGGATAAGCTTGTAGAAAATAGTCATTGACTATTTTACTAACTTTTAATAAATCTTTTTTTTCATAAGGGATTACTCTTTCATTTCTGTCAAGTCTCAAAAATTTAGAACGATCAAAATTATAATCACCATCTCTTTTAATGTTGATTAGATTTTTATTAAATTTCATTTGTTTTTAAGTATTATTTACCACATAATTCATAAAAAACTAAAAAACTTTACAGTTTTAATAAATTATGTAATTACCTTAGCAAAATTATATGAATAAAAAAATTACTAATAGTCTTATACAAAATGTCAAAAAGTTAAAAAATAAATATAAAATTTTTGGACTAAAAACTGAATTTGAAGCTGAGGGATCAACGATTGAAGAAGCTAAATTTATACAAAAAATTTGTAATAAATTTAACCTCAACCATAAAATAAAAATAGGTGGTGCTGAAGCTAAAAATGATTATATCCAATCAATCAGAATTGGATCTCAATATGTTGTTGCCCCTATGGTAGAAACTGGTTTTGCAGCTTTAAAATTTATAAATATGACTAATGAAATTAAAAATCCAAAATCTTTAAACCTAGAAATAAATATTGAAACAATAAATTCAGTAAAAGAAATAGATAAAATTTTGAAAATATCAAAAAATAAGATAACAGGATACACAATTGGCAGAACAGATTTGGCAAATAGTTTTTTTGATAAAAAAATTAAACCTAATTCAAAAAAAATATTTAGTTTAATAAATTATCTTATAAAAAAAATTAAAAAATCTAACAAAAAAAACAAAATAACTATTGGTGGTTCAGTTGATAAAAAAACTTTTGAGATTTTAAATCAAAATAAAAGTCTGTTAAAAAAAATCAATAAAATTGAAACGAGAAAAGTTGTATTTAATATCGATGATTTTTCTAAAGATATGTCAGCACTAGAGGATGCACTTAAATTTGAAAAAATATTTAATACTTATATGTTTTTAAAAACTGAAAATCCAAGATTTAAAAAAAGAATTGCACAATTAAATAAAAGAACATGAAAATTGCAGCGATTTTAACTGGCAAAGGCTCAAGCCAGCTAAAAAATAAAAATCTAATCAAAATTTTAGGTAAACCACTAATGCATTATTCTTGCTCTGAGGCGAAAAAATGTAAAGAAATAGATAGATATTACGTTTCTAGTGAAGATAATAAAATTCTAAATTATGCTTTTAAATTAGGATATAAAAAAATAAAAAGACCTAGGAATTTATCCAAAAAAAATACGCTTCATATAGACGTAATAAATCATGCTTTAAATTTTATTAATGATGATGGTTATTATCCAGATATTTTAATTATTTTATTAGCAAATGCACCAATGATTAAAAGTTCTTGGATTAAAAAAAGTATAAACATACTAAAAAAAAATAAAAAATTTTCCTCTGTTATTCCCTCTTATTCTTATAATGACCATAATCCTTATAGGGCAAAAATTAAAAAGGGAAAATTTTTAAAGTCTTTCATAAGTTCAAAAAAAAAAATATCTTCAAATAGACAATATTTACCTGCAAGTTATTTTTTATGTCATAATTTTTGGGCAATAAGATTATCTTCAATAAAAAAACAAAATGGGGATGAACCTTGGAAATTTATGGGTAAAAAAGTATTTCCTTTAATTGTTAATAGAACTTTTGATGTTCATGATCAAGATGACATAAGCATACTAAGGGTTTTATTAAAAAAATTTTAGAAGAATTAAAAAATTATACTTCTTATACTTTTTTGAAAATTTTCTTTAAGAATTATTTTATTTTTTTTTGATAAACGATAAAAATAATTATAATTTTTAAAAATATTTTTTATGGAAGCATGTAAGTTTTTTTTATTTCTTTTACTTACAATGATACCTTTGTATTGTTTTGATAAGAAGTTTAAATCCTCAAAAACAATAACAGGTCTTTGTCTTGCAAAGCTCTCCTTTATTACTTGAGGATTACCCTCAGTGTATGATGGCAGAACAAATAAATTACAATTATCATAATATTTTTTAATTTTTTTATGATCATATAGCTCTTTTCTATAAATAATTAAATTTTCATTTGCTTTTATAATATTATTATGTTTCGAGCCTAAAATTGTTAATTGATACTTAATTGATATATTTTCCAATAAATTTATTAAAGAAAAAATTCCTTTTTCTTTTTTCATTCTTCCAACATAAAGAAGTTTTATTTGAGCCAATTTTGGTTTAACTCGATTAATTAACCAATTTTTATCAATTTTTGAGGGATCTACATAAGTAAATTTCTTCACATGACTTAAATGCTTTGAACAAGATATTATTTTTGTAAACTTTTTAAAGAAAACAAACATCAGACCATAAAAAAAATATCCAAAAAGTTTAAATTTTATTTTATATTCTTTAAATCCATCACTTCTTAAATATAGATAGGTATCAATTTTTTTTTTTAAAAAAATTTTTAAAAGAATTAAATTGATAAAGTTAAAAGGTGTAATTGAAATAAATAAAATTTTATCATTTTCTTTTGCATCACTTAAAAGTTTTAAAAAATTAATAATTTTAATTTTATTTTTTTTAAGTTTAAAATTTTTTTTAGTCTTAAATTTCCTACATAATATAAAGATTGCTTTTTTTTGAAACGCTCCCAGAATATTTTCTAAGTCAGAACTATTAGTGAATAAATAATTCTTTTTTTTGTCTACACTGTCATTTGTAATTACAAATAAGTTTTTCACTTTAATCTATCTTGAAAAAATTTTGCTATTTTTTGACTTACATTTTCGCTACTTAAACAAAACTTATTAGAATTATTTAAAACTGACATATTTTTTTCACCCCTAATTTGACTTTTAATTGTATTCACAAATTTTTCATATGTATTAAGTCTTATCGGTTTATAAAAATCATAATTGGGTAAAAATGATTGATTGTTATAATCCGGATCAACATAATAACACTCTTTTTGAATAGATAAAAATTCATGACCTAAAGTTGAGCTCCAAGTACAAATTGATTTTGCATTTTTTCCAAAAATATAAGTATCTTTCCATTTTGTTTCATCAATCAAGTGGAATACATTATCAATCTTTTCAAAGATTTTAAGTTCTTTTGGATTTTCTAATTTATTTTTATGTTTGATACCGATTTTTAGATCAGGATTTTCGATTGCAAATTTTTTAATCCATTCAAAGTGCAAATAATAATCATCATAGTATCTCTCATAGCCAGAAATAAAATCCCAAACATGTGGGGCTGCCACCACCAATAAATCATATGCATGAATTTTACTCGAATTTATTGATGAATTTGGTCTATCAAAATAATTTTTTTCCATAAATAAAGATCCAACAGGATGAATTACCTTAACTTCTCCATCTAAATCCTCTAAAATTTTACAAGTTTCTTCACCTAAAGAAAAAATCACGTCTGAATAAATAAACATCCCAGGACCATTTCTTTGGAAAATATTTCTTTGAACAACTGTAGAAAGAATACCGCCGTAAGTTTTAAATATTTCATTTTTAATTGGAGAAGTGAAATTATATCTTTCCTGAATTAAAAATTTTGCCTCTATGTTAAGAAAGATTGAGTGATTTCTAAAATAAATCTTAAAAAAATGAAATAAAATATAATTAAAATTAGTTTTCTTTTTAATAGAAAAATTTAAAGACCAAAAAATTAATTTTAAAAAATCTATATACCTTTTACAATTATTTGGTAAGGAATATCTATTAAACTTTTTAAAAATAAAAAAATTATATCTTTCATCTTTTTTGTTTAATATAAAAATTGAGTTTAATTTTTTCGCAATTTTCTCAAAATAATCGTATTGGGTGCCTTGAGTTAAATCTATAACCAAATCAAACTTTTTTTTTTTTATAGGTTTTCCTCTTTTAAAAATAAAAACATAATTGAGTAACAAAAAATTAATAAAAAAATACTTTAAATAATTATTACTTATTATTTTTTTGAATTTACCATATTTATTAATAAAATTTCTAAATACAAAAACCTTAGATTCATTTATAATTGTATCTCTTTTTAAATTTAAACATTCAGAGCATTTTTTAGAAAAAAAATTAAAATCGTTGTCAGATACAAATGAATTTATAAAATTTATTAAATCTTTATTTAGTAAAGTAATATTTTTTTTCCTATCTAATTTAAAATTTTTAATACTAATCATATTATTTTTATAATCAATTAAGTCTAAAACAAAAAAACTAATTCATCTTGATTTTCTATTTAAACTAATTATTTCGGGTTTCTTATAATTCTTATTATTTTTTAAAAAAATTTCTAATATTTTATCTTTATAGTAACCATATATAACATTATAAATTTCTGGATTAAAATCTGACCGTTTAAAAGTTTTACCTTTAATAATAAGAGTTTTATTTTTATTTGGTTTAATTCTTTTTTTAATTCGTAAATCGATATGTTTTAAAACAAATTTAATATCATCAAATGCTGCTTTGTTGGCACTACATATAAGTTCGTGCAGGCCAAATCCACTATTAAGTTTTGCTAAGTTTTGATGAATTATCTCTCCTGTATCAACGTAATGATCAATAATATGATAAGTTGTTCCTGTGTAATGGGGTTTAAAGAAATAATTAGGCCAAATACTGGGTAAAGCCCCCTTGAAATGAGGAATAAGACCAAGATGTAGATTGATAGTATAAATAGGTAACAAATTCATCAACCTTTGATTTAAAATAGGAAGTCCACTTATATAACATTGTTCAAAATTTTTTTTAAATTTAATTTGTTTATTTAACTTAATTAGTTCATTAATATCTTTTATATAGATTATCTCAGACTCATTCTTTGAAATTTTTGAAAAATTAAACTTAAAATATTTATTCTCAACTTTTAGTCTTTTTGCAAAATGAATTTTCCAATTTTTTTTTTGATTTTTGGTCAAGCTTTTCGGACAACTTTGAATGATATTTTCTCTTTTAAAAACAATTATTTTATACTTTTTTACTAAATTGGTTTTTAAAATTGCGTAGGCTAGATGAAGATTTCTATAATGATCACCACATATAATTAATGCATTCACTAATCAAACTTTTTCCAAACTACTTCTTTATTTAATGAAAAACTTCCATAAAGAAATACCCTTTTTTTATTTTTAGATATAAACTTTTCAGCAGCATGATATGAGTCAGGTGTAGATTTAAAAATAACAAGCTGACCTTTTTTAGGTAAAAATTTTTTTTCTAATTGAACGTCTTTATAAGATGGAAATCTTGGGTACTGATTGGCGTTTTTATATTCTTTTTTTGATTTATACACTTCAAAAGCTCCTCCATCTTTTGAAGAAAGTGAATTTAAGTAAATCAGAAAACTAATAACTCTAGTTTCTCTATCTCTATGTACAGATCTGTAATAACCTTTACGTGATACTGAAAAATCAATATCTAAGTTTACTACATTTTTTGATTTTGAAAAATTCTTAGTAAGTTTTGAACCTTTTTGTAATCCATAATTCGTTTTAGAAAAATTTTTAATCTTATTATTTATTTTCCATTTTGACTCAGGGTAGTATTTTTTAATCATTTTTTCGCATTTTTTATAAAATGAAAAATTATTAATCATATTATAAAAATTTTTGATTTCAGATGAACTATTTATAAAACTCTCAAATTTATTTGAACCTTTGTTTATTCTATTACGGCCATTCATGACAAAATCATCATATTTTTTTTCAGAAATTATACTTTTTTTTAAATGATTACATAAATCCTTATTTATAAAATCTTCAAATATCAGAACTGGGTAACTTGATTTAATTTTTTTTACTTTACTAAGTTTCATTATTTATTTTTTTAAATATTTTTTTAACATTGAAAAATCATCCATGTTATCAATATCAAAACCTGATATACCAGTTGAAATAAAAGGTAAAGGTTTATCACACATTCTATTTTTATTTTTAATATAAATATTTCTATCAGTCAAAATCCCTGCACAATTATAAACATAAAATCCCTTTAAATCTTGTGTTCTAGGCCATTTCTTTTTTTTTGGATTATGTGAGATGGTTTGACCCTTTTCATTATAAATAAATTTTTGTAAAAAATCAGCAGTGTAACAACTTCTTTTTTTTTTTAAATTTTCTAAGTAAAAGTTGATAAAATTTAAGTAATCTTTTTCATTAAATAAGGGGCTTGTAACATGAGACCATAAAATATGTTTTTTTTTACAAATTCTTGGTACCTCTAAAACTAATTCATCTAAACAATCGTCAGCTGAAAGTCTTTCACTTCTATCAAATACTTTAATCCATTTAAATTGACTCAAATATTTTTTTGTGACACTGCAATTTGTTGAAAATACATATTCTGAGTCTCTAAGGATTTTGTACTTTCTGTTCTTTAAAATTAAATTATGTAGTTTTTTTAAATGATTTATTTTTATCTCTAATAAACCTAATTTATAATTTAATATTTTTCTTATATTTTTATTTTTTACTCTTTTGCTGCCAGCTCTAACTGGGAAAAAAAAACTAATCATATTTATTGAAATAATTGATAACTAATAATTTATATTATTTAGAATATTTAGCAATTCTAAATTTATTAATTTATTTCCTATTTTTGACAAATGATTAGAGTCGACAAAAAATAAATCAGAATTATTATTCGCTACACATTTATCTTTGATATATTTATCACAAAATATTTTTTTAGGATGTAAATAAGAAATATTTTCATGTTCAAAAGATGTTAAGATTTTATCAGCCTTAGAAATATTTTCTAAGTAAATTTGTTTTTTGATATTTATTATAGGAAACATATTTTTATTTAATTCTTTATTAAACATCAAAGAATTAGCGATTTTTTGTCTTACATTGACTTTAAAGTTTGGTAATGGGTGTATAAAAATTATTTTATGTTCATTTCTGATTAATTCCTCAATTGTTTCTGTAAAATATACTTGATCAAAAGCATTTATATTTAAATAGTGTGAAAGGGATCCACCGATTATTATAATTGAGCCTGGATTTTTTTTTATTAAATCAAGTCTTTTGTTATGATGTTCCGAAGTGCATATGGCCCTATAGTCATTTATTCTAGCTAAATAACAACCAGGTCTTGTCATTTGTATAATTTCATATTCTTGAAGGTCTTTTAATCTTTTGAAACTATAAACAAATGTTTCTAATTGAGAGTCTCCTAAAATAAAAATTTTTTTTGATTGTTTTTTATTAAATTTACAAAATTGATCTCTATTTTTAAATTTTTTATGGCAAGAGATTGATTCACTTAAATATACAATTCTATCATCTACAATTCTTAATCTTAAATTTTCAGGTAATCTTTCATCGTAACCTTTATTATAAATAGTTAACAATGATAAGAGTGATGCAAAAATCAATTTAGTTGATAAAATCTTTAAAAAAATACCTAAGTTTATTTTATTCTTATTTCTAAAAGGTTGTTCAATAAATTGAAATGATAAATATGAAATTAAAAGAACTATTAAAATTAATGGTAAACCTATATCACTTATATTATCATCAAAATTATTTTTTGATATTCTGTAAAAACTGAAAATAGGAAAATGCCAAATGTAAAGTGAATAAGAAATTTTTCCAAAAAAAACACTAAATTTATTATTTAATAAAAATTGGTATTTAAACTTATCATCAAAAAGAATTATCAATGCACCCGTTGCTAAAATAATAGGTAGAGTAAAAAAAGATGGATGGGTAGCCCCTCCCACTACACCTCCATTAAAATAAAAAAAAGATGACAAAATTATAAATAAGCTTAAGAAAATGATTAAATTGTTTATAATAGAATTGGTAAATATTTTTTTTAGTTTTTTTTCGTTATAAGCAATAAGTATTCCAATTAAAAATTCCCATGCTCTACTAAATATCATATAAAAATTAAATGAAATATGATGATCACTTGCCCAATTAGCAAAAAAAATACTTATTAAAAATATTACTATAAAAATAATATTTAAAAATTTTTTTAAGAAATTAAAAAAAAATAAAATAAATATTGAAAAGAAAATATAAAATTGCTCCTCTACTGAAAGACTCCAAGTATGTAATAAAGGCTTAAGTAAACTACTTTCTGCTCCATACAATAAACCAGAATAATGAAAATAAATATTTGAGCTAAAAAAATTGATGCAATTGCAGATAAAGAAAAGTTTTCAAAAAATTGTGGTAATAGAAGAAAATATGCTGGAATAAAACTTATCAAAATCATGAAAAGAGAAGCAGGTAATAATCGTCTCGCTCTTCTCTCTAAAAAATAAAGATAATTAAATTTTCCATTGACTCTAATTTCTTTAAAAATAATTTTAGATATCAGGTATCCTGAAATTACAAAAAAAATATCTACACCTAAATATCCACCTGTAAGTCGAAATCCAAATAATTCAAAATTTGCGTGGTAAAATAAAACCGATAAAATAGCTATTGCTCTTAAACCATCGATTTCAGGTCTATAAGAAATTTTAGTAATATTTTTCATTCAAATACGAAATAATTTTTTTAGGCAAAAGAAATAAAAAAAATAATTTAAATTTATTTAAAGATAATGGATAACGTAATATATCAGATAATAACTCTTTTTTTTTGTCTTTTAAGATATTTTTAACTATCTTTAAATATAGCAAATAATTTTTATAATATTTTTTATAGATTATGTAAGGTTCTATGTCTTTTACAGCTTCATACCAAGATTTATACTCATCATAAAACATGCCTCTATTATTACTTAAAAAGTTTTGTGAATGAAATCTTATATATGCTTGAGGCTTGTTTATTGAAAAACCTTTATATTTTGCTGCAAGCCTCATAACAAATTCAAAATCACCTATTATACTAAAATTTTTATTAAATTTTTTTTCATTAATGAAAACTTGTTTTCTTATCATCAAACAACTGATTTTTACTAAATAATTTTTAGATAGAAATTCGAAAATATCTCCTGAGGGAATAATCGTTTTTGTTAAAACTTTCTTTTTTTTTTTTCTTTGAAAATAATGATAACAATTTGAAAAAGAGAATATATGATCTTCTTTTTCATTAAATATTTTAATTCTATTCAATAAATAATCTTCTACCCACCAATCATCAGTATCAAGAAATGCTATATAATCGCCTGATGTTTTTTCAATAGCCAAATTTCTTGCTTCATAAAGAGTTGTATGTGAGTCTGATTTAAAATATTTAAATCTTTTGTCATCAATAAAATTTAAAAAAATTTCTTTACTATTATCTTGAGATTTGTTGTCCCAAAAAATTAATTCATAATTTCTGTATGATTGTTTTTTAATGCTATCTAAACAATTTTTTAGATATTTACCTCCATTATAGCAATTAACAATGATACTTACTTTTTTTTCATTTAGTTTCATTTTGCTTATAATAATTGATTGTTTTTTCTATTCCTTTATTGAAACTTATCTTTGGTGTCCAACCTAATAATTTTTTTGCTTTTGTTATTTTAGGATAAAGTTTGAGAATTTCGTCTTTTCTCAAAGGAATTTTTCCAAATAATGGTTTTCCACCTTTTATTTTTTTTTGTATCAGTTCAATTACCTTTTTAACATTTTTGGGTTTTCCAGATCCAACATTAAAAATTTCACCTCTAATTTTTTTATCGATTATCTTTTTAATCAAATTATTAAAATCAGATATAAAAATGAAATCCCTTGATTGTGTGCCTTCAGAACAATCAAAACTTTTATTTTTTAAACAAGAGATAATAGTTTGTGGAATTAATCTATCTTTGGTTTGTCTTGGACCATAAAGAATATATGGTCTTAAAATTACAAATGGAAAAATTTTTTTTTTATTTAATTCTAATATAAATCTAGAAATTTCATATTTTGCATTACCATAATTAGAAAATGTATTCATTTTTTTTAAAAATTTTGGTTCTGTGTGAGGTGATTTAATTCTTCCATATTCAATACTGCTTCCAATTTGAATAAACTGTTGAATATTCTTGTCTTTGAAGAAATTGATTAAATTTTTCGCACCTATGTAATGAACATCATAAACTTTTTTTTTATTTTTATGATCCACATAGCCTGATAAGTTAATTACAATATCATACTCCTTTTTAATTTTTTTTTTAAGATCTTTGATTTTAGAAACATCTATTTTAATATGAGATATATTTTTTTTTTTAATTCTAAGATTACTGTTTTTAGAAATAGCAGTTAAATCATATTTATATTTGCTTAGAAAATACAAAAGATTTGATCCTACAAATCCTGTTGCTCCTACAATTAAAATTGATAATTTTTTAGATAAATTTTTTTTTTTTAAATATTTTCTCAAGAATTTCCTTATCTCTTTTTGTATCCATACATTGCCATATACCTTCGTGTTTATATGCTAACAATTGTTTTTGATTTGATGCTTTTATCAACGGCTCTCTTTCAAAAAATGTATTACTTGATTTTATATAATTTAATAATTTTGGATTAATAACAAAAAAACCTCCGTTGATCCATCCCTCATCTATTTTAGATTTTTCTTTAAAGTAAGTTACAAACTTATTATTAATTTTTATAGCACCAAATCTAGCTGGGGGTCGAACTGCAGTTAGGGTAGCTAATTTTTTATTCTTTTTATGAAATTTTAATAATTTTTTTAAATTTATATTTGCTAATCCATCTCCATAAGTCATAAAAAAGTCTTCCTCACCCAAAAACTTCTTAAGTTTTTTTAATCTACCACCAGTCATAGTGTTTAACCCTGTATCAACTAAATTAATTCTACAATTCTTGATTTTTTTATTTTTAAAGTACTGTCTAATCACATTACCTTTATAACCAAGCGCAATATAAAAATCATTAAACCCATGTTTTACATACCAATTTATTATGTGAACTAATATTGGTTTATTCGATATTTTAACCATAGGTTTGGGTATTGTTTTAGTGTACTCTGACAACCTAGTTCCATATCCTCCAGCTAAAATAACAACTTTCATTTTATTTTTTTCTTTTTTATTAAAAGTTTTTGATAGTATTTAATTTGTCCGAGTGAAAAATTATACATATTGATTTTATTTGAATAATAATTTTTATACCAATCTATAGTCATTTTTGAAACTTCATTAAAATTCAAGATAGTTTTCCAATTTAAAATGTTTTTTGATTTATTTGAATTCAATTTTAATAAATTTGACTCAAAAATTTTTTTAGACTTGTTATTGTCTTTTTTCCAATCAACATTTTTCCAAAATTTTTTCATTATTTTAACTAATGAAATTACATTTTTATTTACTTTATTACTTGGGCCAAAATTAAAAGCCTCACCGTGTAAATCTTTTTTTTTATTTAATTCAATAGCTAAAAATAAATAACCAGATAGTGCCTCTAAAACATGTTGCCACGGTCTCGTAGAGTGTGGATTTCTTAAAACAACCTTTTTTTTTAATGCCCAAGATTTTACGCAGTCAGGTATTAACCTATCTTCAGACCAGTCCCCGCCTCCTATTACGTTCCCAGCTCTAGCAATTGCAATTTTTATATTATCTTTTTTATTGAAAAAAATATTTGAATAACAATGCAATATCATTTCAGCAGCACCTTTTGATGCACTATATGGATCTTTACCGCCTAACAAATCTTCTTCTCTATATCCTCGATTAATTTCCAAATTTTTATAGCTCTTATCACTTGTAATTATTATAGCAGTACATTTTTTTTTTAAATTTCTTAAAGATTGAAGTAAATTCAAAGTACCAATTGTATTACTTTTAAATGTACTTATTGGATCAATATATGATTTTCCTACTAATGCTTGCGCTGCTAAATGAAAAACAAAGTCTGGTTTATAATATTTAACAACTTTGTCTAATTTATTTAAATTTGAAATATCAATATTCAAACTTTTAATTTTTAATTTTGATTTTAATAATTTAAAGTGATTGGGATTTGTTGAATATGCATTAGAAATTCCTAATACGTTTGCACCTAAGTGACATAGCCATAATGCGAGCCAACTTCCTTTAAAGCCTGAATGACCTGTGATTATTACTTTTTTTCCTTTGAAAATTTTTAAATTATACATTTATTTATTTGATGCAAAATTTTTATTTTTTTCCCAATTATAGTTCTTAACAGGAATTTTCCAATTTTTTCCATATAAATAAATTAGATAATTTACACAATAATAGGGTATCTTTATTTTTAAACCTTTGATATTCAAAATTTTAAATGATTTAAAAAGTTTAGTTGGAACAGTATAACCACCTTTTTTATAAAAAATGTTTTTTACTATCAAAAATTCTTTTAATTTGAAAAATAAATTTTTTAAAAAAAAAAATCTGTTAATGAATATCTTATAATTACCTTTATAATTTCCTGCTAAAGATAAAACATATATTAATCTCATTAAAATATTTCTATGAACGTAATATTTTGAAATGCACATATTCTTGTCATCACATAATTCATGAATATTAAAATCTACATCTCGTCCACCATTTCTTGTAAAAGAAAGTAAATTATCTTTATGAAAAAACTTTTTCTTTTTGACAAAGCCTTCTTTTTTAAAAATTTGCTCTAACTCAAGGATATTTATTTCGTTCTTCCAAATTCCAATATCAATATCTGGATCCCATGGTATAAGTTTTTCATCTCGAACTAAACCTAATGCGGTTCCATTACATACCCAATACTTTATACCTCTTGAATTTAAAATATTTATTGCTTTTACAAAGTTTAAATCTTCATGAAACATAAAATTTATAAATTTTTTATATTAATTTCTGATCTTAGAAATGTAGTCCAATTTCTTATTACCTTTTCTTCATCGTTGATCAAGTTAAATTTTTTTAAGAACAGTTCTCTTGCACTTTTAACTTCAGTATTCATCCACCAAGTTAGCGGATCTTTCCAAATTTTATTTACATGTATACTGGCCTTTTTAGCATCTTCAAAAATTATTTTGTTTTTTTTCATTAAATTATAAACATTCTTAAAGTCATTTCTATTAGGCCATAGGTTTTTTCTATAAACTAATATAGTGGGTTTTTGCATAAGTGAGTCTACAAATGCTGTTTGTGGGTATGAACATATTACCAATTTACAACTAGATAATAAATTTCTAAATTGTAATGGTTTAAGTATATTTTTTTTATAAATTAATTTATTTAAATAAATCTTTTGATTAATATCAATTTCCTGCTTTGTTGCGAACAAAAAATTTTTAAAAATTTCTTTTGATAATGATTTCTTAAATATTTCAATATCATTAAGTGAATAATTTTGAAAGTTACTTTGTGGACCATGATTTATTCTAGAAATATATTTGTGTTTTTGAATTGGAACATAAATCAAAAAATTTTTATCTTTTTCTATCTTATGGTTTTTTTTAAAATAATTTATGGCAGGTAATGAAACGGTATTTATATTATCATATTTTACCCATGAAACGAACTTTTTACCAAATTCAAATTCGTAATCACCTATTGTTCTTATTTTTTGATGATGACCTCCATGCTCAATAATATATAAATTTTTTTTTCTTTTTTTTGACATTATCCATAATTTAAATAATTCGTTATAAACATGTCCAAAGAACGTTAATATAATTTTTGGTTTGATATCAATTTTATCTATATAATTTTTAAGATTTTCAAAATTACTTGTATAGCAAGTTGGTATCTCTTCATTAAAATTCTTTATCAAAAACTTTTCAAATTCATCTATTCTAACATTTTTGAAATCAATATTTTTTTGTAAATAAGTTTTTATATTTGGTTTGTCATTTATCTCAAATTTCTTAAATTTATTCCAATTAAATAAATTATTACTTTTAAAAGGAACTTGATTAAAAATTCTATTTATTCTTAAAAAAAAAAATTTATTTTGAGATTCTAAAAAAAAAATTTTTTTAAAATTTAGAAAAATTTTGTCGATTGATGCCAAAAATAAAAATAAAAATTTATTTATTGATAGTAAATTTTCTTTATTTTTAAAAACAATTTTTGACTTTTTTTTAAAGAAAAAAATATTTTTATTACCATTATTTTTAAGGTGTTTTAAAATTTTGAAATAACCAATATAATTGTGATAATCAGATGATCTTAAATTCAACAAATATTCTTTTGTATCGATTGTATTAACTTTTGAAGTGTCTATGTCAAATTCTGTAAACAATATTTTCTTTTCTTGTTTCAATAATTTATTAATTATCTTCCACTTGAAATAATATGAATGAACATAATGGATTAACCAAACATTAATAATTTTTTTGAAAACTGAAGCTTCTGTATTTTTATGTAGTTTTGATAGCTGAATTGAAAATATATTTTCTAATTTTTTTATAACTTTATTTAATTTGATAAAATCTTTTTGTAATATTTGGGGGTTTTCCCAATCATTTTTAATTATCTTATTCTTTGAAAAATGATTTTTATAATAATCAAAATCAGTTGCATAAATTTTTTTTTTAGAATTTTTTGTATATTTGTTGTCAAAAGAGGTAGAGATAAAAACTTTCATTTAGAGGATATTTATATAATTAAAATTAAGACATAAATATGTTATTTTTTAATATGATTAAATATAAAATAATTAAAAATAAGAATATTAAAAACAATCAAATTTTAAGCATTTCAAAATTAAAAGATAGTTTTTGGCGATATGGAATTAAAAATCAGAAAATATTTTTAAGATCTAATACCAATGCTAATGATTTACATATCTTAGCTTATAAAAATAAAGAAATAGTTGGCTATGTGAATTTGAAAATTAAACTATTTATAAAAAATGATAATACCAAAAAAAATAAATTTTTTTTGTTTGATGGTTTCATTGTTGATAAACGATTTAGAGAAATAAATATTGGTCGAAATATTATCAAAATATCTAAAAAAAAATCAAAATTATTAAAAATGCCAATTTTATTGCTGTGTAAAAGATCAATTATGCCTTTTTATAAAAAATTAAATTTTAAAATTATTCCAAAAAAAAAATATCAATTATTGAATCATCAGTATAAGGGTTTATTGATGCAGTATAATTTAAATTTAAAAAAAATTAATTTAATTAAAATAAAATTTTAATATTTATGAAAAACATTAATTTAATGAAAATTGCTAAAGAAGTATTTCCTTTAAATAGAAGTCTAACTGGAAGTGGGACTCTTAAAACCTTAAAGTTTTTTAAAAAAATTAATAATCAAATTTCCATAAAAAGCGTCAAATCTGGTCAAAAAGTTTTTGATTGGAAAATCCCAAATGAATGGAATGTTAATTCTGCATATTTTGAGGATGAGAAAAAAAAGAGATATTGTGATTTTAAAAAAAATAATCTTCATCTCATTGGTTATTCTGTAAAAAAAAAGGGGAGATTTTCTTATAATGAATTAATTAAAAAGATTCATTTTATCAAAAATAAACCTAACTCAATTCCCTATGTTACCTCATATTATAAAAAGGATTGGGGGTTTTGTTTATCATATCGAGATTTTAAAAAACTAAATAAGAAACAAAAATTTTTTGTGAATATTGATACTAAGTTAAAAGAAGGGTTAATGCATTATGGAGAGGTCACAATTAAAGGCAAATCAAAAAAACAAATATTAATTGTTTCATATGTTTGTCATCCATCAATGGCTAACAACGAACTATCAGGACCATTGGTAGCTTTAAAATTGTCAAAAATGTTAAAAAAATCAAAATACACTGTAAAAATAATTTTCATACCAGAAACTATAGGTGCAATCTATTATATTAAAAAAAATTTAAGTGAATTAAAAAGAAATTTAATTGCTGGAATAAATCTAAGTTGTGTTGGAGATAATAAAAATTTTTCATATATATCCTCTGTAAACGAAAATACATACTCAGATTTAATTATTAAAAGGGTGTTAAAAAATCAAAAATTTAAGAAATTTAGTTTTGAAAAGAGAGGAAGCAATGAAAGGCAATTTGGATGTCAAAATTTAAATTTACCCTTTGTAACTTTATGTAGATCAAGGTTTGGGGATTACAAGGAATATCATACATCACTTGATAATCTTAATATCATTTCAAACAAAAGTTTAAATGGAACGGTTAAAATATTAAAAAAATTTGTAGAGGAAATTCAAAAAAATCAGATTTTCATAAAAGATATTTTTTGTGAACCTTTTTTATTTAAATACAATCTTATAAATAATATAAGCAAATTTGAAAAAGGTAAAAATAGAGATATTAAAAATATTTGTGCATTTACAAATAAAAATATAGATACGAAAGAGCTTAAGAATAAATTTAAAATTAATAAAAAAAAATTAAAGAGAATGATTAAAGAGTTATCTAGAAAAAAAATAATAAAAGAATTTATATGAAGATTCAAAAAAATATTTCTCATCTAATTATTTCTGAAAAGACAAAGATATTTGAAGCAATTAAAAAAATTTCAAATAATGATATAGGGGCTTTAATTGTTGCAAAAAATAAATATTTTTTGGGTTATTTACAAGAAGGAGATTTAAAGAGAGCTTTATTGATAAATAATGTAAGCCCATCAAGCCATATTGATAAAATCATGAACAAGTCACCATTTATTGTTGATGATGAAATTTCAGATAAAGAAAAAATAAAGAAAATAAAGTTAAAAAAAAGACTTAGAGCGCCAATATTAGACAAAAATAAAATTGTAAAAGGCATAATTTATCATTCTAAAAATGAATGGAAATTGAATATAAAAAAAAATAATACCAAAAAAATTCTAATAATTGGAGGTGCCGGATATATTGGTTCTGTCTTAACAAGGCAGTTGCTAGGAAATAACTACTCGGTAATAGTCTATGATAGTTTTAAATTTGGAAATAAATCTTTGGAAGAAATTAAAAGAGATAAAAAACTCAAAATTATTAATGGATCCGCTTCAGATTCAAAAAAATTATTAGAAGCTGCATTTGGATGTGATGCTATTATTGATTTATCCGGTATTGTTGGAGATCCAGCTTGTTCAGTGAATCCATCCAATACTGTAGTTGATAATTTTTTGAACGCAAAAATTATAATTGAAATAGCTAAGATTCTTAAAATTAAAAAATATATTTATATGAGCTCATGCAGTGTTTATGGTGCGACTACAGGAAAAAAAGCATTAAGTGAAAATTCAAAACTCAATCCTGTTTCTTTATATGCTGAAACTAAGTTAAAAACTGAAAATGAAATATTAAAATCAATTGGTAAAAATTTCAATCCAACAATTTTAAGATTAGGTACTGTTTTTGGATATTCGCCTCGTCAAAGATTTGATTTAGTAGTAAATATTTTTGTACTTATGGCATATCTAAACAAACCTATTAATGTATTTGGCGGAAACCAATTTAGACCAAATGTTCACGTCAAAGATGTTTCTGAAGCAATTGAACTTGTGCTAAAAAAAAAAAAACAAAATTACGTCTGGTCAAATATTTAATGTTGGATCAAATAAATTAAATTTAAAAATAAAAGATATCGCAAAAACTATATCTAAATTAAATAATAAATGTAAAATTTTAATAGATGATAAGTCCGAAGATAAAAGAAACTATTATGTTAATTTTAATAAAATTAATAAAAAGCTCGGATTCAAAGCAAAATATACAATTGAAAAAGGAGCTAGAGAACTTTACAAAAAAATTAAAGAAAAACGTTTTAAAAACTTAAAAAAAATTATTTATAATAATTACAGTATTGAAGTTAAGAATTTATATAACTGATAATGAAAATTAATTTATCAAGACCAGAAATTGATTTAAAGGAATATAAATCAGTAAAAAAGATATTTAACAATAAGTGGCTGATTAATGGCCCGAATGTCAAATCATTTGAAAATGGTTTCAAAAAAAAATTTAATTATAAATTTTGTGCTAGTGTTTCATCTTGTACCTCTGGTCTTGAACTAGTATTGAAAACTTTAAACCTAAAAAAAAATGATGAAGTAATATTAAGTAGTTTCAACTTTATCGCTGCCGGAATAGCTGTAAAAAATAATCATGCCAAACCTGTTTTTATTGATCAAAAAAAAAACTCTTTTGATATTGATTTTGAAGACCTTAAAAAAAAAATTAGTTCTAAAACTAAAGTTATTTTGTTAACTCATTTTAATGGATATTTGCAAAATAGTATAGGTATAAGAAATATAATTAAAAAAACAAAACATAAAATATTTTTTCTTGAAGATTGTGCTCATGTTTTAGCTGCCGAACATAAAAAAAATATTTATAGTGGATCTTATTCTGATGCAGCAGTTTTTAGTTTTGGGCCTACTAAAATGATCACTTGCGGTGGTATGGGTGGTATGGTTGTTTCAAAAAGTAGAGAATTAATAAAACATATTAATATTCTTAAATCTTTTGGGATGAACAAATCATCCTATAATAGAAAAAACGAAAAAAAAAACTGGCATTATAATATCAAATCTATAGGAGCAAATTATAGAATGACAGAAATTCAAGCTGCTTTTGGTATTCAACAATTAAAAAAAGTAAATCTTTTTAAAATTAAAAAAAATCAAATTAGTAAATTTTATAAAAAAAACCTAGATAAAAAACAATTATTTTTTCAATCTTCAAATTTTACATACTCTTCTGCATTAATTTACTTTCAAGTGATTTTTAAAAAATCAAAAATAAGAAATTTAATAGCAAAACATTTAAATAAAAATAAAATTGGAATTAGTGTACACTGGGATCCAATTTTAGAAAAACATGATATATTTAAAACAAAAAAATTTAGTAAAAATTCTTATGATTTATCGAAAAAAATACTTAGCATTCCATTATATCCTTCTCTTAAAAGAAGTGATCAAATAAAAATAATAAAAATAATTAATTCTTATTTTAAAAATTGAAAAATAAAACATTCATAATAGCTGAAATAGGAAATAGTCATAATGGTAACTTAAAATATGCCATGAACGCTATTGATAATGCAAAAAGAGCTGGTGTTGATGCTGTTAAATTTCAATATATAAAACCAGAGGAACTAGTACATCCAAATTTAAAACCTTATAACCCAATTTCAAAATTGAAGTCTCAACTTGAGAAATTTAAAAAAATAACTTTAAAATTAAAGGATTATAAAAAACTTTCGAAATATGCTCATAAACAAAAAATTAAATTTGGCTTATCTATATTTGATTTATCAGCTATCAGGGAAGTAAGAAATATTATTGATTTTTACAAAATAGCATCTGGTGACATAAAATTTAATCTCCTTATAGAAAAAATTACTAACACAAAAAAATCTGTAATTATCTCTACAGGTGTTTCAGATTATAATGAAATTAAAAAAATGAAGTTCAAAAATAATGTTTCTATCTTACATTGTTTATCAAAATATCCCTCAAATTCATCTGATCTTGCTATGGCAACAATTCTTAAACTAAAAGAAAAATTTAAAAAAAATAAAATAGGCTACTCTGACCACACTAATGGTTATTTATCATGCTTATGTGCTGTAAGTCTTGGTGCAAAAATTATCGAAAAACATTTCATTATAAATTATAAAAATAAATTATTACCAGACTATAATGTTTCTATAGATACTAAAGACTTTAAAAAAATGGTAATGTCAATAAGAGAAATTGAAAAGATGCTCTCCTACGAAAAAAAAATACCAAATAAAAATAAAATGACGATTCAAAGATCTTGGTATGCCAGAAATGAAATAAATAAAAACACAATTTTAAATGAAAAAAATTGTATATATTTAAGACCTTACAATAAAAAAGGGATCAACTTAAATTTAAAAAAAAAAATTTTAAGTAAAAAAAAAAATAAATAAGTTAAGCTTAATTTCGAAAGATAAAATTTCTTGATTATTTAAGAAAATTTATTATTTTTAATAACTTAGTACTAAAATTATAATCAAATCTTTTTAATAATTTTTTCATCTTTTTAAAATCTTCTAAATAATCAATTGTAAAAGAATAGTTAGGTAATGAATAATTTTTGCAAATATTAAACTTTTGTGTCTTAAAAAATTTACCATTCTTATTTTTTATAAAAAAATAAGTAGTATGTTGTCTATAATTATAATGAGATGTTTTTTTTACTTTATTAGAGAATTTTTTCAAAATTTTTCTTTTTATTATTCTAATTGCGGTTCCTCTTGGCAAAAAGTTCGTTTCTAAATTATCAAAATAATCTAATTTTCTTTTAATAAAAATACTTAACATTTTATTTATCATTATTGGGTCAACAAGAGGATTGTCACTGGTAAGACTAATAATAATATCTACATCAAAAAATTCTGCACAATTTATTACCCTGTGTATAAGATCTTCTTCCTTTCCTCTAAAAAATTTAACTTTTTTCTTTTCACAAAATTTTTGGATTTTAATATCATTCTTGTTGAGTGAGGTAGCTACAATAATATCGTGATTTAAACCTTTTTTTAACCTATTTATCAAAAACTCTAATACATGGTATTTACCTAATTTTTTAAAAATTTTATTTTTAAGTCTAGTCGACTGTGTTCTGGCTTCTAGAATTACTGCAGTCTTATACATAATCTTATTTTTTTATTTAAAAAATATTAATTTCATATAATAAAACAATCCAATGTTAAAAAAAATACTAATTACTGGTTGTGATGGTTATATTGGCTGGCCTTTCTTTTTAAAAACTGCACTTAAATATAAAAATTGCAAAATAATTGGTGTTGATAATCTTGCAAGAAGAAAATGGACAAATGAAGTTAAAGAAAAATCATTTACTAAAATTTTCAGTATAAAAGAGAGATTGAGAGAATTAAAAAAGATAACCAAAAAAAATAATTTCAAATTCTCTAATTTTGACCTTACTGACTATAAAAAAACATCAAAGTTAATTAAAAGTTTTAAGCCTAATATTATTTTTCACTTGGCAGCACAACCCTCTGCTCCATATGCTAATAGCAATCTCAAAAGGGCAACTTTTACTAATTATAATAATAACATAGCTACATTAAATATTTTGTGGTCATTAAAAGAAAACAATTTATTAAAAACTATTTTTGTTGAAACAACAACTACCGGGGTTTATGGCACTCCAGATTTTAATATTAATGAAGGATTTAATGTTCTAAATAAAAAACCAATCCCATTTCATAACCTTGGAGGATCATGGTATCATATTTCTAAATCAAGTGATTGTAATTACTTATGGTTAGCTAACAGATTGTGGGGATTAACTGTAATTGATTTTAGAACTGCTATAACTTTAGGATTAAATACAGCTGAAATGAGATTATCAAAAAAATTTACAAACAGATTTGACTATAATTTTAATTTTGGTGTGGTTGCAAATAAATTTATTGTGAGGTCAATTCAAAATAAAAAAATTGAAATTTATGGTAAAGGGAAGCAAAAAAAACCGTTTATAGATGTTCAAGATGCAGTTGACTCAATGTTTAATGTGATAAACTTCAAAAATAATAATCAATTTAATGTATTTAACCAATTTAGTGAAACTGTTTCAATCACTCAAATAGCTAAATGGATAAGTGTATTACAAAAAAAATATAATAAAAAAGGAAAAATAATTCACATTAAAAATCCTAGAGTTGAAAATGAAACTCATCAAATGGTAATGAGGAATAACAAATTCAAAAATATTCTTAAAAGAAAACCAAAACCTATTAGTTTATCTATAACTGATACTTACAATTCTCTTGTCTAGAAAAATAAAAAAAAACAAATGTTTAATATTAAGAGTTGATGGAGGAAAAAAATTAGGTTTTGGACACTTATATAGAGCTCTGACAATTATAAGATATATCAAAAACCATAAATTTAAAATTTTTATTGAAAAAGATATCAAGGGATTTAATTTTTTAAAAAAAAATAAAATAGATGTAAAAAAAATTTCTAAAAAAAATGAATTAAATGAATTAAAAAAAATTCAAGCAGAAACCTTAATTTTAGATTCGATAATAGTTTCAAAAAATAGAATTAAACAATATAAAAAAATATTTAAAAAATTGATAATATTTGAAGATTTGGGAAGTAAAGGAGAAAACTATGCAAATTTAATCTTCAATTCAATAATAGATGGACCAATTAATAAAATTAAAAAAATTAGATATGGAAAAAAATATATCGGTGCGAAGTATAAAATTTTAAATAGTCAATTAACACAAAAAAGATTTAAAAAAGATAAATCAGCAGTAATTTCATTTGGTGGTGGTAATTATAATAAAAAAACAATTTCAAAAATAATAAGCATTATAAAAGTTTTATTGGTCCTTAAGATTAAAACAAAAATAATTTATGGTCCAGGGGTTACAAAAAAGACAATTTTAATTATCAAAAAAACTGTTGGAAATATTGATGCATATAATCAACCAAGAGAAATACAATCTATACTAAAAAAATCTTCATTACTATTTTGTGCAGGTGGTGGAACTATTTATGATGGAATAGCAAATAAATGCATAATTTTTTATAGTCCAATAAACAATCATCAAAAAAAAATATAAGTATGTTTCGAAAAATTAAATGTGGATTTCTTATTAATGACTTTAAGGTTAATTTTCTGAAACAATATATTAGTAAAGTTTTAAATAATAAATCACTGATAAATCTACAACTAAAAAAATACCAAAAAATTATTCAAAAAAATGGATTAATTGAAGTAAACAAGATCTTATATAAATTTTTAAACAATAATTAAAAATTATGATTGTTTTTGAAACTTTTGTAATTCTCTTTTTGATTATATTTCAGTCTATTTTTGGAATAGGGTTGTTAGTATTTGGAACTCCTACACTAATGATTTTAGGATATCAATATTCGGATATATTGTCAGTTTTATTGCCAATTTCGTGTAACATAAGCTTAATTCAAATAATTACTGCACAAAAACATGATGTTAAAAAATTTACGATAGAATTTATAAAATTTTCTTTACCTGGGATAATTATTTTTTTACCAATTGTAATATTATTTATCTCTAATTTTTATCTAAATTTTTTGATAGCTGTTATCATGATAATTCTATCATTTATAAGTATTTTTAAATTTAAAATAAATCAACTTAAAAAGATAATTTCCAATAAAATGATTTTATT
>MDTB01210751.1_pt1 | contig 33003 bp, 32 predicted proteins | sample 811161 | NCBI WGS metagenome assembly MDTB01 (sample SAMN05326650, study PRJNA326480) | marine metagenome | isolation source: seawater | place: Mediterranean Sea | collected 2009 | reverse complement strand
TTCCGAATAAATTTCTAACTCCACATAACCCTTATTTTTTCCATTAGTCCAAATTAAATCTTTATTAGACTCTATGAAAGATTTATCGATAGGATCAACCATTTCACCGAAAGTATCCACAAAATTTGGAGATGATATAGAAGGAGCTCCAATTTCTATTCCAATAAATTTTTTTTCTTTGCTGTATAGATTAGAAATCCAAGAGTTATGGGAGTCTCCAGCTAATATTAAATTTGATTGAGATGATTCAATCGATTTATAAAATTTTTCTCTCTCTTTAGGGTATCCGTCCCACTGATCAGTGTTATAAGGTATTTCTTTTCCAGCTAAAGTTATGTATTTGTGTAAATATTTTGGAAAGTTATTTTTATCTACAGCTTTAAATATCTTTGGCAAATATTTGGGTCCAATTAATATTTGTTGCCCGAAAATAGACCATCTAAATTTATCGCTATTTTTTTTATTAATCCATTTAAATTGCTGCATACCTAATAAATTCCTTGGTTTGTCTAAATCTTTTAAATACTTCTTATGATCAAAGTTTGATTTATTAAAATAGTCTTCAATATTCAATTGCTTTCCTCTTTCTGCAGATCTAGTATCGAGCATCATCAAATTAAAAAGATTTCCAACTGTAAAGTTTCTCCAAATGTGCTTTTTATTATTTTTTTCTCGAATAGGCATCCATTCAAAATAAGCCTGAATTGCATCTTCTTTTCTTTTTTTAAAAGAACCTTCATCAGGAGAATGATTTTCAGCGCCCTCTTTCCAACTGTCATTGGAAATCTCGTGATCGTCCCAGACTGCAATCATTGGCTTTTTCGAGTGAAGCAGTTGAAGGTCTTTATCTTTTTTGTAAGTAGCATGTCGTTTTCTATAATCATCAAGACTTAGAACTTCATTTTTAGGAAAGACTTCTCTTCCCATTGATTGAGCATTTTCTGATGCATATCCATCGGAAGAGTATTCATATAGATAATCTCCAAGATGTAATACGAGATCGATTTTTTTATTAAGTGCAATTTCTCTGTAAGCGTTAAAATAACCTGCGGGATAATTTGAGCAGCTACAGAATCCGATATTGAATTTTTCTGGGTTTCTTATAGGTAATGTTGAAGTTGTTCCAGTATCAGAAATATTATTTCCAACTATGAAACGGTAGTAAACTTTTAACCCATTATATTTTTTCGGAATTCTTGCATCCACTTTTACAGTGAAATCTTTAAGGGAACTTGTTTTCGTTTTTCCTTGAGTAATTAAAGTGCTAAAACTTTTATTCAACGAAATTTGCCAAGTTACTAAGGCAGAATTTTCCTCAAAATCTGATAATTTTGTCCATAAAATTATATTAGATTGGGTGGGATCTCCACTTGCAACTCCATGCTTAAAGGAAACAAATTTATTTTCTTTCGGAAAAGAGTATATTTTTAATGGTAAGGCTAGTAAAAAAAATGTTAAACCTTTTAAAAAAAACCTTCTATTTTTATCCATAATCAAATTTATCACTTAAATGTGATAATTTAATGACTAATTTAAAAAATTTTAGAAGAATGATGGTGGGCGATACAGGACTTGAACCTGTAACTTCCACCGTGTAAAGGTGGCACTCTACCAATTGAGTTAATCGCCCATATTTTAAAGGTTGCATTATACATAGAGATAAAGAAATCAAAATGGACAAGTCAATAAATTTCAGGCATATTTTTGTATCTTTTAAATAATTATGCACAAACTAGAATCTCAACCTTTGATTTCAAAGTTACAAACCTCATCTAAAGAATTTAAAAATAATAAATCTTCTATGCTTGGCATGCTTGATGAAATTGATGAGCTTCTTGATGAGGCTGAGGCTGGAGGTGGTCCAGATCATCATCAAAGATTAGCAGCAAGAGGTAAACTTCCTGTTAGAGAAAGAATTTTTCATTTTTTAGACCCAGATAGTCCATTCCTAGAAATTAGCAGCTTAGCTGGATACAAATCAGATTATCCCGTAGGTGGAGGAGCCGTTGCCGGTGTCGGTGTAAGTGCTGGAATTGAGTGCATAGTATTTGCGAATGACCCCACCGTATTAGCTGGAGCAATGCATTTTTATTCTGTTAAAAAATGGATGAGAGCAATGCAGATTGCACGCGAATGTAGAATACCTTTCATTCAATTTGTTGAATCGGCCGGAGGAGATCTAAGACCTAGAGGTGGTATGTCTTCTGCTGTAGGAACAACACATTTTGCAGAATCAGGCAGACAGTTTTATGAAATAACAGAATTATCAAAACTAAATATTCCTACTATAACTGTAGTATTTGGCACTGCAACTGCAGGAGGAGCCTATCAACCGGGAATGTCTGATTATAATATTTTTGTTAAAGATCAAGCAGATGTTGCATTGGGTGGCCCCCCATTAGTTCAGATGGCTACTGGAGAAATATCTAGTCGAGAAGACATTGGTGGTGCAAAAATGCATGCTGAAAAGTCTGGCCTTGCAGAATATTTAGCCGATGATGATTTGGATGGAGTAAGAATTGCAAGAGAAGTAATGTCTCATTTGAATTGGGATAAAGAAGGAAAAAGTCCTAGATTTGAAATTAGATCTCCGCTTTATAACCAGGAAGATTTATTGGGACTTATTGAGCCAAGCTTAAAAACTCCTTTTGATATAAGAGAAGTAATTGGAAGAATTGCTGACGGCTCTCAATTTGAGGAGTTCAAACCATTATTTGGACCGACAGTTGTATGTGGTTTTATTGCTATACATGGCTATCCAGTAGGAGTTTTAGGAAATAATGGGATGCTTTTTCCTGATGCTTCTCAAAAAGCAGCTCATTTTATTCAGCTGTGTAACAAAAGAAATATTCCACTAGTTTTTCTTCAGAATATTACAGGCTTCATGATTGGAAAAGAGTATGAGCAAGATGGTTCTATTAAAAAAGGTTCTCAATTAGTTAATGCAGTATCTAATTCAAATGTTCCTCACCTGACAGTAATTGTTGGGAATTCATATGGAGCTGGAACCTATGCGATGTCTGGACGAGAGTTTGGAAACTCTTTTACATTCCTCTGGCCGACGGCAAAAATAGCTGTTATGGGCGGCGAAGTAATAGCTGGAGTTATGTCTTTAGTTAGAAGAGGGCAAGCTGTCAGAAAAGGATTAAAATTTAATGAAAAAGCTGATGCAGAGATAGTAAAAAATCAGCAAATTGGTCATGACAAAGGCTCTGTTGCTTTGAAAGCTACTAGCGTTTTAAGTGATGATGGGATTATAGATCCAAGAGATACAAGAGAAATTCTTGGAATGTGTTTGTCAATCGTTAATAACAAAGAAGTTAAAGGATCAGATGGATTTGGAGTGTTCAGACTATGACAATAAAAAAACTCCTTATTGCAAATAGAGGAGAGATTGCCAGCAGAATAATGCTAAGTGCTCATGATATGGGGATTAGCTGTGTTGCTATTTATACTGAAGCAGATAGATCTTCTCCTTACGTAAGAGAATCTGATCAGGCTTACAAACTTTCTGATTCTTATTTAAATGCAAAAGAAATAATTGAGATAGCAATAAATTCCGGGGCAGACGCTATTCACCCTGGATATGGTTTTCTTTCAGAGAATGCAACTTTTGCTAATCAGGTTAAAAAAGCAGGAATTAAATGGGTTGGTCCTTCTGCAAATGCTATAAAAAAAATGGGAGATAAATTGACGGCAAAAGAATTAGCTGAGAAAGCTAATGTCCCTACTCTACCAATGACTTCTGATCAGAAAAAAGCAGAAACCATCGGCTATCCCATTCTTGTTAAAGCAGCTGCTGGTGGCGGTGGAAAAGGCATGAGAATTGTAAAAAAATCTAAAGATCTTAAAGAAGCTATTAAATCTGCTGAACGTGAAGCTGAAGGCGGCTTTGGTGATAAAAGAGTTTTTCTAGAAAGGTATATAGCAAAATCAAGACATATAGAAATACAAATCTTAGGTGATTCTCATGGAAATATAATTCATCTCGGAGAAAGAGAATGCTCAATACAACGAAGGCATCAAAAAGTTTTAGAAGAGTCACCTTCTCCAATGGTTGATGAGAAAATGAGATTTGCTATGGGTGAAGCAGCAATTAAATTAGCATCAAAACTTAAATATGAATCTGCAGGAACTGTGGAGTTCTTGGTGGATGAAAAAACGAAAGAATTTTGGTTTTTGGAGGTAAATACAAGACTGCAAGTAGAACATCCGGTTACTGAAGAAGTCACTGGCATAGATTTAGTAAAAGAACAATTAAGAATTGCTGACGGCGAAGAACTTGGATATGGCCAATCAGATATTGATTTCTTTGGCTCCTCAATAGAAGTAAGGCTTTATGCTGAGGATCCTGGAAATGATTTTCTTCCGGTTACTGGAGAATTAATTGCATTCGAGCCTGCAAATGACCCTCTTGTAAGATGGGATGTTGGTATTGAGAGAGGATCTGTCATTACTTCTAATTTTGATCCAATGCTAGCTAAAGTAATTTCATTTGGGGAGACGAGAACTGAAGCAGCTAATAAATTAGCTTTAGCACTACAGAACAGTCATTTCGGCGGGATGAAAACCAATAGAGATTATTTGGTTTCAATCTTAAGATCTGAAGAATTTTTAGCAGGTAATACTACTACTGATTTTATTAATAGAGTTGAACTGGATTCTAATATAAATTTAACAAACGAAGAGATAGAAAATTATGCAACAGTGGGTGCAATGTGGATTCAAGGTAAAAATAGAAACGAGGCAAATGTCTTAAGGAATATTAGCTCTGGCTGGAATAATGGAAGACTACCCTATCAAGAAGTAAAATTTAATTATAACGATAATGAGATACATATCAGATACAAGTCTCAAAGAAATGGTAGTTTCATTACTGATAATATTAAAAATTTAAGTATCTTTGATTGGAATAAAAACTTTATTGATATAGAAATATCAAATGTTAGATATAGATCTAAAATAACGCTCGAAAATGAAAAACTTTTAGTTCATACACACAAAGGAGATATCCTTTTTAATATTCTTCCAAAATTTAAATTAGCTGAAGAAATTGAAATAGAAGGTGGTTTAGTAGCTCCAATGCCAGGAAAGGTTGCAGAGATAAAAGTTAAAAAAGGAACTAGCATAAAAAAAGGAGATACTCTTCTTATTTTAGAAGCAATGAAAATGGAACATAAAGTTTCAGCACCTGCCGATGGTAAGATAACAGAGATCTTAGTAGAGAGAGGCGAACAAGTAGAAAACGGGACGACTTTAGTAGTTGTTGATTAAATCTCCCAGGATCTTGATATCTCTATTGGATGATCAGCAATTAATGGAAAAAAATCATCAGGATTTATAGCGCCGCCTTCAGGAGCGAAAACTCCTTTTTGAGTTATCTTATTTTCTAAAAAGAGTTTAAGTCCAAATGCAAGAGGGAACCCCGTTGCTTCTCCCATACCAGAGGTGCTAATTAAATCCTCAACCGACAAAGTTGCTGCTACAGATGCAGTCTTTTCATTTTTAATGCCAGTTGCTAAACCATATATTGCTGGTAATCCTTTAATCTGTTTTTCTTCAGAAGGCGCACCTAATTTTCTTTCCAGCCATTCTAAAAAATATGCTCCTCGATTTGAACTAATTAATTTTTTATCAACAAGCCATCGTAAAATTCTAAGTACATAGATATCCCTTTCACTGCTACCATGGCAAACATTTAATGATTCTTTTAAATCTCTAAAATGATGAGGAAAAGATACTGCTTCTGGATGACCAAAAACATAAACATTATGCTTTCCTCGCCCTGGATAATGGATATTAATTTTTTCCAGAGGTTTAGTCATTTTATACTTTTCATCTTTATAGACTTTTATTTCTCCTGTTATTTGCTGTAGGCCGTGTTCCATTGCAGCATTAGTTCCTGCTTGTGATGACTCGTCTTCTGGTATGGCACTACTCATATCCCATCCAGTAATAATTGAAGAAACCGTGTCTAACTCATTAATAGCTTTGAGACCTAATAAGTTGCTAATTCCGGGACTAGCGCCTAATCCAATTATTGCAGTTACATCATTTTTAAATGCTTCATCACTTAACTCAAGCATTTCTATTGTAGGTTCCCAATCATCACAAATATCAAAATAATGGCATTTGCATTTGATAGCAGACTTTAAAATAGAAACGCCATATTTAAAAAATGGACCAGTTGTATTCATAACTACATCATGACCTTTCATAACTTTTTCAAGCTTATCTATATCAGAAACATCTAGACCGATGCCTTCGAAACGATCATCAAAGTTTTTAGCAAATTCAACTGCATTATTCTCATTTAAATCAGCTATGGTAACTTTTGATATATTTTGAAAAGCAGAGATCGCAAAGGAAGAGAATCTACCCATACCACCACTGCCTCCTAGCGCTAATACTCGCATACAAAAATTTTAAGTCTATTCATCCCAATTTGGTTTTCTTTTTTCTAGAAATGCAGCAATGCCTTCTTTTGCATCTGGACCTTCAAAAGTTTTAGCAATCTGCTTTTGCAAAAATGGTAAAGCTTCATCAAAAGCTAATGCATCTTGTTTTTCATATGCTTCTAGACCAAATTGCATGGTCCCAGGGGCTAAACTAGCTAGTTCTTTTGCCAAATCATCAACTTCAGAGCTAAGTTTGTTAGCTTTTACAGATTTATTAATCAAACCCCACTCTTCTGCTTTTTTTGAGTCGATAGGTTGACCACGCATTACAAAATCAAGCCCTGCTCTTTTAGGCATAACTCTAAATAATCCGGCCATTACCATATGCGGCCATAATCCTCTTAAAATTTCTGGAGCAGAAAATTTTGCTTCTTCTACAGCCACAGCATGAGATGAGTTTGTAACCATCAATAATGCGCCCGCCAAGACAGAACCCTGAATTTTACATATAACAGGTTTATATAGATGTCTTAGCAAGATACTTATGTCATTTGCTCCTTCTAATTCAGGAACATTTGATTCTGATTTTTCTCTTCTGAGGTCTGCCCCTGCGCAAAAAATATCTCCTTCTGCTGCAATTATTATTACTCTTATTGACCTCTCTTGCTTTGCATAAGCCAATGCATAGCAGATTTCATTCATCATCACGTTATTTAGGGCATTTTTCTTTTCAGGTCGATTTAAAGTTATTGTCATAATATTATTAAGAATATCTAACTTAGTTGCTTTAAAATTTAACCCTTCCAAACTTAATTTATTATCACTCATGCAGCTAACCTACTAGTTGATTTGGGATATCTATTTTTTTAGATCTTAAATATTCGCCTAGAGATTTAGCTTGTCCATCCATCCTTGTTGATGAAGAAACGCCTTCCTGAAGAATTCCATGTATGTAAAAATTTAAGGAATAAATATTAGGCAGATCGTATCTATCAATTTTATATTTAGATAAGTCTGGTAATAATTCTTTTAATTTATCAACTGAAAGGAACTCATATAAAAAAGCATAAGCATCTTCGTCTTTTGCCCAAACACCTAAATTAGCACAACCTCCTTTATCACCTGATCGAGTTCCAAATAATTTTCCAAAATATTCATTTTTTGTTTCGGATATTTCAATTTCTTTTATTTTATAAGGATCTTTTTGATAATACTTATTTTCAAAATTAAGCTGACTTGTGGGGATAATTTCTACAGTTTTTCCACCTAAATGCATGTATTCTTTGATATATTTACTGTCTATAAGTGCTGGCCAATACTCGATAAATGGGCCATTTGGCACGACTCCGCTTCTTCCTGTCCATCCTGGAAAATTTGCTAAAGCTAGCTCAATAATCTTTGCGTTGAATAATCTACCAACTAAATCAGGATTTGAAGACATGACGTCTATTCTTAAATAGGCTTGAGCCTCTTCATTAGACTTAGCATTTTCTTTATCTGTTCTGTGTAATTGAATATCAACTTTATCAAATTGACCTTGACCGCCCACTGATTTAAATATTTGGTCGATAATTAAAGATGCTTTCTCTTCAATATCCAGGCCAGTTAATAACAATTCCATACCATTCCTATACCCTCCAGCTAAATTAATACAAGCTTTGTGGGTATTAGTGGGACTGCTACCTCTATTGTTTGTTACCAGAACTCTATTTTCTGATTCCTGAGTAATTTTTAGAGTATCAAAATGCCCTATAACGTCTGGATTCAAATAAGCAGGTGAGCCAATTTCGTAAAGTAATTGAGCCGTTACTGTTCCTACAGAAACAAGGCCTCCAGTATTTTCATGTTTTGTAATTACAAAACTTCCATCCTCGTATATCTCTGCAATAGGATAGCCAATGTTATCAAACGATGGAACTTCTTGAAAAAAAGAATAATTGCCTCCAGTTGCTTGAGCACCACATTCTATTATGTGTCCGGCAGCTAAAGCTCCTGCTAATTCATCATATTGATCTCGGGACCAGTTATACTTCCATGCAGCAGGGCCTATTACCACTGCTGCGTCTGTTACTCTTGGACAAATTACAACATCTGCTCCGTTATTTAGAGCCTCTTTAATTCCCCAAGCTCCTAAGTATGCGTTTGCAGTAATCGGCTTTTTATCATAAGAATCTAAAGGCATATTTTTATCAATATTTATTAATTTTTCACCATCTTTAAAAAAATCATTTATTCTTGGCATTAAGTCATCGCCATCAATGTATGCAACTTTTAAATTTAAATTTAATTCCTTAACTATATCTTGAATCGCAGAAGCCATAGATGCGGGATTTAAGCCGCCAGCATTAGTAACAATTTTTATTCTTTTTTCTTCGGTTAATTTGGCAACATCCCTAAATTGCTTAATAAATGTTCCAACGTAACCGTGATCTTCACCTCGTTTCATTTTTTGACCATATAAAATAGTCATGGTTAATTCCGCTAAATAATCACCGGTAAGCACGTCTATAGGTCCGCCTTCAACCATTTCTCTAGCTACGGCTAATTTATCACCATAAAAACCACTGCAGTTTGCTATTCTTATTGATTTTTTAATCATGAGGTTTTGTCTTTTAATCTCTCGCTTAAGCCTGCTAAATAAATACCTATCAGTAAGATAATAACACCTATAACCTGTTCAATTAATAGCGTCTCTGTAAAAAAATATACTCCTAATATTGTTGCTGTTATTGGCTGAAATAACAAAAGTAACGAGGATAGTTGTGGTCTAATTTTTGAAAGGCCATAAATAACTAATCCTTGACCTAGGATTTGGACAAAGATTGCCTGGCCCAAGAAATTCATCCAACCATACACAGAATCTGGAAAAATTTTTTCTAATTCAAATAGACTTCCAATTCCAAGAGGTATACATGCAAATAAAGAAGAGTAAAAAATAAGATTAAAAGTATCTATATTTTTTGAAAATCTATTAATTGACAGAAGGTAACAGGCATAAAAAAAGGCAGCAATAAATGAAAGGACATCACCTAATTTTCCTGATTCATCAAAAAAATTAGAATTACTAGAAAGAAGTACAAAAATACCTACAAAACAGACTACCAAGGAAACTAGAAATAGTTTGTTTAGTCTTTCATTGAATAAAATAAATCCAAGCAAACAAATATATAGTGGAGCAGTATTTACAAACAATGTTGCATGCGCAATGGATGTATATGTAATCGAAGTATGCCAAAGCGCTATATCAGTACCAAAAAATAAACCTGGAAGACCTATTAATAAAGTATTTTTAAGTGAAAAGGATTTTAGTCTTTTTGAGATTATTCCAAAAGTAAAAATAAGTACTGTAGCAAATAGAAATCGGTAAAACCCCGTAAGTGATGGTCCAACTTCACTAACTCTTACAAAGATTGGAGCTAAGCCAATTAAGCTTCCGCCGATGCATGTAGCAAAGATGGGAATAAATTGTAGTCTCTTAGTGATCATTTTTAAAAATAGATTCGCTATACTGCATTAATGTCAGAATTTGATCAAAGTAAAAATTTAAATATTATTTCTGTAACAGAGCTAAATACTTCTGCAAAAAAATTATTAGAAAGAGATTTCTCTTCAATTTGGGTTAGTGGAGAAGTTACAAACTTTAGATCTTATGATTCTGGGCATTGGTATTTCAAAATTAAAGATAATAATTCAGAAATTCAATGTGTCATGTTCAAATTTAGAAACACTACTCTAAATAATACTCCTTCAGATGGCGATCAGCTTCTTATAAAAGGAAGTATATCTATGTATATTGCAAAAGGATCTTATCAGTTCCAAGTAGATCAAATAGAATATGCTGGCGAAGGAGTTCTGCTAAAAAACTACGAAGCTCTTAAAAACAAACTATTTAAAGATGGGCTTTTTAATGAAGAAAATAAGCAAAAATTACCATTATTACCAAAACATATAGCCGTAATAACATCTCCTAATGGTGCGGTGATTGAAGATATAAGAAATGTTCTAACGAGGAGATCTCCTTTAATCTCTGTTTCATTGATACCCTCTCTTGTTCAGGGAGAAGGCTCGGTTCAAAGTTTAAGGAAAGCTTTAGTTAATGCAAAAGATCTTAATAAACAAAAAAATATTGACGCTGTGATCATAGCAAGAGGCGGCGGATCTCTTGAAGATTTGTGGTCATTTAACTCTGAAGAATTAGCTAGAGATATATTTGACTTCGATCTTCCAGTTATCAGTGCAATCGGACATGAAACCGATTTTACAATTTGTGACTTTGTTAGTGATCTGAGGGTACCCACTCCATCCGCTGCAGCAGAAATTATAAGTGAGCCTTATATTAAATTATCAGAAGAAATGAACAGAAAAAATAAAATTCTTTCAACATCCTTTCAAAAGGTAATAGATAATTTAAGAAATGATTTAAAATTTCAATCTATCAATCTTCTAGATCCAAGAAAAAAATTACAAGAAGATATTTTGAGAACTGATGAAATACGTAAAAAATTATATTTTTTAATCAATTCATCGATTAAAGAAACAAGAATTAATCTTGAAAATAAAAAAATTGAATTCAATCAATACGATCCAAGAAACGAAGTTATAAATCTACAAGAAAAAATCAAATCATCAGAAAAGTATCTGCAACAAGAGATAAAAAATAAACTCAAAATTAATTTTCAATCATTTAGAGGCTTAGTTAGTGAATTAGAAGCGTTCAGCCCTCTAAAGGTTTTAGCTAGAGGTTATTCAATTACTAAAAATAAATCTTCTGACAAAATTATTAGAAATTCTAAGAATGTTAAATTGGGAGATGTCATTATCTCAACGACATCTGAAATATCTATTGAGTCAAAAGTTACAAAAATTGAATAAATACTTTCTTTTAGCTTTACTTTGTCTTCAAGGTTGTGCGTTTTATAAATTACCTGAACCACAGTGCTTATTTCCTGATCAAAATTTAGAACAAGGAGGATTAATAAATATTGAATTTTTTGAAAAATATACGGAATCAAGTATTTTAAAAAATTCATTAGTTTGTTATGAAAAATATCAGAAAAGACTCATCTCCCCTATTCCTTATAATTCTAATAAAAATATATATAAAAAATCTGGCTTTGAACTACAAAATATAAAATTTAGAGAATCTAGATTAACCATTAACAATAAAAAATTTAATAAAATTTCAAATAAAAATTTATTAAGAATACAAAAGGAATCAGATATTTATAAATTAAAACTATCATCTAAGTATTTATTTAAAGGGTTTGATCTTCCTTTAAAAATTCCTGTAGCTGGAATCATTTCCAGTGAATACGGAGTTAAAAGATTTATAAATAATATTCCTAAGAATCCTCATTTAGGTATGGACATAGCAGCAAAAATTGGAACTCCTATTTACGCAGCGGCTAGCGGTATAGTAATTCTTGCGGATGATTTTTTTTATAAAGGAAAAAATATATTAATTTCTCACGGATATGATACTAAAACATCTTATTCTCATTTAGACGAAATTATAATTAAAGAAGGCCAAACTGTAAGAAAAGGTCAGCTTATTGGGTACGTTGGATCTTCAGGAAGAGTAACTGGTGCTCATCTACATTTTGAGATATTTTTTTTAGGCGAAAGATTAAATCCTGCAATCTTCTTTAATTAATTTCTAAAGCTATTTTCAAGGAATCAAGAGTTTGAGGACCTTTCAAAGTCTTAAGATATTGACCATTCTCATCGATGATAAAAGATACTGGTAATGCTTCAGGGACAATATATCCAAAGATTTTTTTTGGATCAGTTAATAAAGATGGTACCTCAACTTTAAATTTTACAAGCTGTTCACTTAATTCTTCACCTTCTAATCGATCAAAATTAAATAAAAATACATTAACTTGAGAAGAAAAGTTATTTTTGAGTTTATTTAATTCAGGTATTTCTTTTATGCATGGCGGACACCAATCAGCCCAATAGTTAATTAAAGTTAATTTTCCTTTCAAATCATCTAGATAGATTTTTGAATTATCGCTAGTAACAAGATCTGGTTTAGTACAAGACTGAATAAATAAAAATGATAAAAGTAAAAATGTTTTAAAATGAGTCATAATAATTATTTAACTATTATGAACTCTAAAACTAATTTACAAAATGTTTAATAAAATAATTCATAGCTTAGATACAATAAGAAGATTCTTTTTGAATATATTTTTTTTCTTTTTCTTAGTTTTTTTTGTACTTGGTTTGATAATATTTCCCTTCATAGCAAATGACAAACCATTAATTGAAGGTTCAATTCTTAGGATTTATTCTACAAATATAAAAGAGAATAAAACAAATGCAGTTTTTAACTCAACATTTGGTTTGACTGTTAGTGAAATGATTGATTCTATAAATCATGCATCTGAAAATAATAAAGTCTCTACGCTCTTTATAGATCTTTCATATTTAAGTATTTCTAATGTTTCTGCGGTTGAATTAGGAGAATCCTTTAAAACTTTTAAAGAAAGTGGTAAAAAAGTTATTGCCTACGGAGATTTTCTAGATCAAAACCAATATTTGTTAGCTAGTTTTGCAAATGAAATAGTTTTAAATCCTCAGGGCTTGGTTTATCTAGAAGGTTTTAAAAAATATAACTTTTATTTAAAAGATGCTTTAGAAAAATTTAATATTCAAATAAATACTTATGTAGCTGGAGAGTTTAAGTCTGCAATAGAAATATTTACTAGGTCTAGTATGTCAGAAGAAGACAAACTGCAATCTATAAGTTATTTAAATGACTTGTGGCAAAATTGGTTGCTAATAGTAAATACAAATAGAGCCTCTAATTTATCTATAGACATAAATGATTTTATAAATAATTTTTCTGAGCTTAATGATTCAAAAACTTTTTCCCCTGCAGAAATTTCAATGAAATATGGATTAATCGATAAAGTTCTAAATAAAGTTCAATTAAGAGAATACCTTCTTTCTATTGAAGGAATAGAAATGGATTACAAATCAAATTCAGCTAAATTTACAGATATAGATGATTACTATTCATTAATAGATTCAGATGAAAGTTTTCCTTCATCAATTGCTGTTATAAATGCAACTGGAGAGATCTTTAACGGCTCTTATCAAGAAAATCAAATATCAAGCATAAATATTTCTCAACTTATTAGAGACATCAAAAAAGATTCCAGTATTAAAGGTCTTTTATTGAGAATAAATTCTCCTGGAGGAAGTGGATTTGCATCAGAAACTATTAGACAAGAGTTATTGAAATTAAAATCAACCGGTATACCCATAATAGCCTCTATGTCTGACGTTGCTGCATCTGGAGGTTATTGGATAGCTGCTGATGCTAATGAAATTTGGGCATCGCCCCTTTCTTTAACTGGATCAATTGGAGTTTTTGCAATTTTGCCATCTATAGAAAGTGCCTTAAATAAATATGGGGTTAATTACGATGGCATCAGTACTAATAATTTTAATCCTTCTTTAATTTCTTCGCCTAATGATAATTTAAATAATTTTATGCAGACTTATGTCGATAATGCTTATAACGAATTTATAGAGGTAGTTTCAAATGGGCGAAATTTATCTCAATATCAAGTTAGAGAAATTGCAAAAGGTAGAGTGTGGACTGGAAATGAAGCTAAAAAAATTGGATTAGTTAATGAATTAGGAACTCAGTCAGAAGCCATAGAAAAATTAGCAGAACTGGCAGAGTTAGAAAATTACAACATTAAATATTTGTCTACTGAAGAAAGTTTTTTTGAAATCCTTAAGAGTAATATTTTTAATTCTTTCTTAAATGTATTCAATCGTTTGAACTTATTTAATACAAATATTCCCAATATAATAAAATCATCGAATATATTAGATAAAAAAATTATAAATTTGCAAATGAATTGTATGGATTGCCTTATTCAATAATTTCTTTAATGAGGGGAATAGAAATATTCTTCTTCCTTTCTAAGGACAATAAATCTAATTGATCAACCAACTCGAGTAAAGCCTCTAAGTTTCTAGAGCTTCGATTAATTATATAATCCAAACAATTTTCATTAATCAATAAGCCTCTTTTTTTTAATTCTGATTTAATTAAGTTTCTTTTATCCTCATCTGTAAGAGAGGAAATAAATATTTCTAAATTTGAATTGAGTCTAGAGGCTAAATCAGGAAGATTTGGCATATTTTTTTTAGAAGAATCTTCACTTAAAATAATTTTTTTATTATTTGCTTTAGAAAAATTATATAAATTAAATAAATTTATTTCGCCAATATCATTATTGAATATATGATTAAATTTATCGATAAAAATATAATCGAAAGAATCTAAATTTTCTAAAATTTCATATCTATCTGTTAGCCTCAAAGATATAAAAATACACTTATGAGAGTCTACTAATTTTTCATAAAAGGCTTGAGCCATATATGAGGAAAATAATTCATCTCCTTTTAATAAGAGACAATGATCAGATGAAACGCAGAAATTATTAAACTTTTTATTTAAATCTTCAAAAAAACTTAATGACTTAAGATCCCTATAGAGAATCTTGTGATTTAAATTTAATTCTAAAACTCCCTGATTCATAATTCTAATTAAAAAATTTCTTTGAATACATCCTTCCCAGGATATTTAAGATAAGCAAGAATACTCCAAATAATTGTAAGTATTAGAAAAAAAGAAACTATATTGATAATTTCTATAGGAATAAAAAATCCTGAAGCATTAATTAAGATTAATCCTAAATAGAGCATTAAAAAAAGAGCATTAAGCTTTCCTGAGAAATGAGGCTTAACAGAATATGTATCTAACAATATAGTTGACAAAATAAATCCTGAAATAACAAATAAATCTCTTCCTAAAATAATGTATGTCATTGAGAGATTAACTTCTCCAATAAGAGATAGAGAAATTAAAGCTCCAATGATTAGTGTTTTATCTGCTATTGGATCCGCAATTCTTCCAAAATCACTAACAAAATTAAATCTTCTTGCAATCAACCCATCTAAAAAATCACTGACTGCCGCTATAATGTATAAAATAATTGCCCATATAAATTGTGAATCAATTATGCATAAAACTATTGGATAAACTAAAAAAAATCTAAATATTGTAAGAAGATTCGGAATCTTTGATAACATTTCTTATATATTATTAAATTTAATTACTATTTCCTTATATTTAATAGATAAAATTTCAAAATTGTTAGCAGTGTTAAACAAATTTTCTAACTCTGTTATTTTGCCTAATAAATTACTACTAAAAATTGTATCTTTTTTATCTAACGAGGATATTTTTAAATCGTTGAATAAAACAATTTTGCTTAATTCTTTAAAAGCTAGATCATAATCTTCTAAAGAGCTGATATTTTTAACTACTACTGTAAATGGTCTAAATGAATCTTTATTGATAAATAATTTTCTAGACTCTTGTACTGAGTCAACTACTTTATTAAAAATTTCTGCAGGGCTATATCTTTTTTCAAAGTTTATTTTTGTGTTCTTTTTTTTTGAATCAAATGTATTGAAACAATTATTTCTTTCAAATGTTATCTCACAATAGAAAGATCCATTACTGTTGTATCTATTATTCAAATAAGCAATATCGTTTATTTCAGTTTTTTGTTCTAATTCTAAAAAATTAATATCTACTGAATCAAAAATAGGAAAGAATAAGTCTATATTCCTTTCTTCTGCAGATTTTATGAAAAAAGATTTTACCTGGTCACATTTATCAGTGGTTTTATCAAATTTAGCCTTTGATTCAAGTTCTGCCTTACATAGAATCCAAGCTGAAAGAGACTGTCTATCCTCAGAAGTAATAGATAGATTATTTTCTAATAAGTAGTTTCTCAGAGATTTTGAATCGACAATAATTTTTATTTTAGACTTTCCAAAATCTTCTATAAATTCATATTGCTTGATGTACTGTTTAGTGGATATGTTTTTTAAAAATAATGAGTTTTTATCATATTCATTGTTACTTCCTAAAATCCTAACAATTGATTGTTTCAAAGCAGTATCCAGTAACTCTAAAGTATTACTATCTTGATCATTAAGAACAATAGTGTGTTGGTCAGGAAAAAAACTATAGGTATTGGCTGATAAACCTATCAACGCAAGGATTAAGAAGAATTTATATTTATAAAATAAATGTTTCATATTCATAATGAATTATAATGATTATCTATTAAATTGTTTTTTAATTTAAAAAAGTAAGGGTTCAAATTGCCTACAAATAAAAAAATCTCATATAAAACTTCAGGAGTTAACATCGATAAAGGTGAAAAATTAGTTAATCTAATTAAACCTCTAGCAAAAAAAACAGCTAGAAAAGAAGTAAGAGAAGGTATAGGTGGATTTGCGGCATTATCAGACATACCATCTAAATATAAAAATCCCATGATTGTTAGTGCTACTGATGGTGTTGGAACAAAAATAGAAATTGCTGAGCTCATGAATGATCATAAAACTATAGGTCAAGATTTGGTAGCGATGTGCGTAAATGACTTGATAACAGGTGGAGCTGAGCCTTTATTTTTTTTAGATTACCTTGTGACAGAGCGAATTAATTTAAAGAAATCAAAAGATATTCTGTCAGGCATAGCTAATGGATGTTTAATTTCTAATTGCTCTCTTATAGGAGGAGAAACTGCTGAACATCCAAATGCTTTTCCAAAAAATAAATATGATCTAGCGGGATTTTGCGTTGGTGTTATAGAAAAAAAAGATGCTCAAAAGAAAACTAAGCCAAAAAAAGATGATATTTTAATTGGAGTTGAATCTTCGGGTCTTCATTCAAATGGATTTTCTTTGATTAGAAAATTGATAGAAACTAAGAGATTAAGATTGAAATCTAAATTTGGAAATTCCACTCTTGGAAAAGCACTATTAAAGCCAACAAAAATATATGTAAATGAAATTTTAAGATTAAATAAATTAATCAATATTAAGGCAATGGCTCACATAACAGGAGGCGGGCTTACCGGAAACTTAAAACGTATTATTCCAAGCAAACTAGGTATTGAATTAACAGATGAATCCTTATTTGTATTTCAAAAAAAATTATTTGACTTAATTCAATCATCATCTAACTTATCAAGAAATGAAATGCTTGAAACTTTTAATTGCGGATTTGGAATGGTATTGGCAATAGATAAAAAGGATTTGAATAAAGTAGATAAGTTTATGAAAAATAATAAAATTAAATATAAATTAATTGGAAAATTCATTTCATCTAAAAATACAAATAAAGAAGTTATTATTAAATAAAAAAAATGACTAATTTCAACATCGCTGTTTTAGTTTCGGGAAATGGAAGTAATTTACAGTCATTAATAGATTTTAGTAATAATAAAGATTCCGGATTTAATATTTCATGTGTAGCTACAAATAATCCTGAAGCAAAGGCTCTTAAAAGAATTAGAAAAACAGAAATATCATCTATTAGCCTAAATAATAAAAATTTTAAAAATAGAGAAGAATTTGATAAAGAAATGATTAATCAATTGTCAGAATATGATTTGGATTTAATTGTACTGGCTGGCTATATGAGAATATTAAGCGAGTCATTTGTAAATTTTTATCAAGGAAAAATAATAAATCTTCACCCTTCTATACTTCCAAAATATCCAGGATTAAACACTCATGAAAAAGTATTTAAAAATAAAGATGCATTCCATGGGGCAACTGTTCATTTAGTGGATAAAGGGTTAGACACAGGCCAGATAATTGGTTTCTCTAAATTTAAAGTAAAAAATCATATGGAAGTTGATGATTTTGCAGAAGAAGTTCATAAAATTGAGCATAAACTTTTACCTACTATCGTTAGTCTAATAGCTAATAATAAATTAAAAATAGGAATCTCTAATATAGAGTTAAATAATGAAATCTATAAAAATGGTAAAGAATTTATCTTTTAGTCTAGTATTTTTGTTATTTAGTTCTTTCTCTTTGAGTTATGATCTTGTTCCTTATAAAAATGTGTACAAAGCAGGAAAAAATACTGCTATAGAAGAATTAATCTTACTTGAAGACAATACCTGGCTAATGAAATCTGAAATCAAACATTCTCTTTTTAAGGCTACACAGGAAGCAAAATTTATAGTTGAAAATAACAAAGTATTTCTGCAAGAAGCTTCAAGAAAATTAAGAGCTCTAGGAGGTTTTATGAGGGAGACTCAATCAATTTCCGTAAATTATGATTTAAGGGAACTTGAATATTCGTTTAACAGGAAAAAAGGGAAATTATTTTTTGATGATTATGTTTACGAGACCTTAACGTTACAAATTCAAGCTAAGCTAGATCTTATTAAAAAAACTCTACCAATAGAAATAGAATATAATTTTTTTAATAAAGAAGATTTAAAATTGAAGACTTTTAGTTTTTCTAAAGATAAAAATGAAATTAAATTTCAGGAAGTTAGAGATGACGATAAAGGTTTTTTAATATGGTTTCTGCCGGAAAGAAATCTAACTTCCTCTAAAATACTGCAGAAAGGAGCAATAAAACTGTCTTGGGAATTAGAATCTAAGCTTTAGGTAATGTTACCCCCTCTTGGCCTTGATACTTACCCCCCCTATCTTTATAACTTATTTCACATTCCTCATCTGATTCAAAAAATAACATTTGAGCTACGCCCTCTTCAGCATAAATTTTTGCTGGCAAGCTAGTAGTATTTGAAAATTCCAGAGTGACATGACCCTCCCATTCTGGTTCAAGAGGCGTTACGTTCACAATGATACCGCACCTGGCATAGGTAGATTTTCCCAAGCACACAGTCAACACATTTCTCGGTATTTTGAAATATTCAATGGTACTTGCTAAGGCAAATGAATTTGGAGGAATAATGCACTCATCCCCTTCAAAATCTACAAAACTTCCTTTATCAAAATTTTTTGGATCAACGGTTGCAGAGTTTATATTTGTAAAAACTTTAAAATGTTTTGAACATCTCACGTCGTAGCCATAACTAGAAAGTCCATAGGATATTAATTTTCTATTAGTTTCTTCGTCTAACTTAATCTGAGATTCTTCAAACGGACTAATCATGGCTTTTTCCACTGACATTTTTTTTATCCATTTATCTGATTTTATCGTCATAATTTAATTTTTTTCTAATTCTCTTCGCCATGAAAAAGCCTGCCTCAAAGTGTTGCTATCAACATAGTTAAGGTCGCCTCCAGCAGGTACGCCTTGAGCTAGTTTTGATATTTTAATATCCAAACCCTCTAATTTATCTAATAAGTAGTAGCTTGTTGCTTCTCCTTCAAGTGTTGAATTTAGAGCAATAATAACCTCTTTAACAGTCCTTTTTTTACAAATTTCTATTAGTTTAGGAATTTTTAACTCTTCAGGTCCAATGTTTTCTATAGGTGACAATAATCCATTTAATACAAAATATTTTCCACCAAATTCTTTAGTTTCTTCTATCGAAAATAAATCAGAGGTTGTTTCGACCAAACACAGAGAAAAGTTATCTCTAGATGCGCTAGAACAAATATTACACTCTTTTAGATCATTGATTACTCCGCAAGAATCGCAAGCTCTAATGGTTTCAATAGCATTTTGAATTGAAGAAGCTATTTGCTCTGCTCCATCTTTATTTTTACTTAGTAAGTTCAAAGCCATTCTTTTAGCCGTCTTAGGGCCTACACCAGGAAGAATTTTTAACGCATCTATTAATGCTTCTATATTATTACTTATCTTCACTTTTACTTTTTATTTATATTTTTTAAGTTTATGTCTATCTCTTTGGATATTTTTTTAAATCCAAGATCATTTGATAAACTATTTTTAGCTTCATCCGATTCTTTGTTTTTTTGTTCTTGATCGATAAAGTGTGGAGAAAGAGTTTTATCTAAATTTGAATCATACGAGATTCTCATATTTGATTTAAAGAACTCGTTCAAAGAAGCTCTAATTTCTTCTTTATAATTATCACTTAATCTAGTTAATTTATCTTTTGGCAAAGAGATAACTATATCTTCATTATCTTTTTTAGCGCTAGAGAAGAATAAAATTTGTTTCAATAAATTAGAAACTTCCATTTTAGTAAAGACTTCCTTCCATATAAATTCTGAATCAGCACCTAATGAATTTAATTGTTTGGCGCTTAGGCTAAAATTTTTTTTTTCTACTTCAGAGAAAGCAATCATTTTTATCAAAGTCATAGATAGTAACCCTAGAGCATCAGCAGTTGATTTAAAATATTTTTTATTATCTATCCCTATTTGATAAATTAATTGAAGATATTCGGGACTGATATCTGAAAACTGTTCTAGCAAAGAGTCTTTTTTATCACTGAATTGATAAATAGAAACCTTTTGGACTAATGTTAAGAGAGTTTCAAGCATTCTTTCGCAAGATTGATCCTGATCAAACTGATCTAGAAATTTAACTAATGCATTTGCATCTTTATCTTTCAAAATATTAAGAATTTTGAAAATAGACTCATCATCGGGAATTCCTAATATATCTTGGACGGATTTTTTTTCTAAATTACCTCCGCAATAAGAAATAACTTTTTCTGATATTGTTAAAGCATCTCTAATGCTTCCTTTTGCAGCATCAGCTATTAATGCAATAGATCCATCGTCATACAATACTTTTTCTTCTTTAAATATTTTAATGAGTTGATTCGAAATATCTTTTCCTAATACAGATCTAAGATTTAATTGAAGACATCTCGATAAAATAGTCGGTGGAACCTTTTCAATCTCTGTCGTAGCAAACATAAAAATTACATGAGGCGGCGGTTCTTCAAGAGTTTTCAACAAAGCATTAAAACTTTCTTTAGTCAGCATATGAACTTCATCAATTAAGTAGACTTTATACTTAGATGTTGCTGGCATGTAAGGAACTGTTTCCAATAAGCTCATAGTTTCATCTCTTGATCTCCTTGAGGCAGCATCTATCTCTTGAAAATCAATGGAAGAATTATTATTTATAGCATTGCATGATGAGCAAGTATTACATGGCTCTCCGTCAATTAAATTTTCACAATTAAATGCCTTTGTTAGGATTCTTGCTATCGATGTCTTTCCCACACCTCTTGTCCCGTTGAATATATATGCTTGGTGAATCTTTTTTTCAATGAGAGAGTTTTTTAATGCTCTAACAGCATGGTCTTGACCGACAACTTCATCAAAAAGCTTCGGTCTCCATTTTCTTGCTAGTACTAGGTAACTCAATATTTTAAAATTTTATTAATTTTCTAATTATGTCTTGTTCAAAGCCTCTTTGAGTAAAAAATTTTAATCTTTTTGATAATTCTTTTAAATTTGAAGGTGGCATTTCTCCATATTTTTTTAAATTTTCTTTTAGTAATTTTTCTTCCCAATCAAAAGAGACTTCTTCAAAAGCTTTTTCAATTATATTTGGCAGTACTTTTCTTGAAGAAAGATCATATTTTATTCGAACAGGGCCAAATCCAGAATTATATCTTGAGCGAATAAATGATTCTGAGAATCTTAAGTCAGATTGTAAATTTTCTTCTGTGAGTTTATGAATTTCTTTGTTTAGTTCTTCTTCTGACTCTACTCGATACTTCAATTTATTAAATATTTCATATTTAGAATGCTCTCTTCTAGACAGCAAATCTAATAATTTTATTCTAATATCTTGATTCTTTATTAATTTTTTCAATATTTTTTAAGTCTTTGTAAACTAATTTATCAATTTTTCGACCTAAGTCTTTTGGAGATCCTAGTAATTGAGTCATATTAACTAAAACTAAGTTATTTTCCGGATCAACCCAGAATTTTGTTTTAGCAGCGCCGCCCCAAAAAAAAGATCCATCACCCTTTTTTTGCCTTAATTTACTGCTATCTATTGATATTCCAACAGTTATACCAAAACCAAAGGCATCGAATCTTTGATTCTTTTCATTCAACTGATTGCTTGAAAGAACCTTGAAACTCTCTTCTGAAAGAATCCTACTCTCTTTGTATTTACCTTTTCCCAAGAGCATTAATCCAAAAGTCATATAATCTTTAGCGGTAGATACTAAACCAGAACCACCATCCTCTATTGAGATACTATTGTAATAAGCACTTTCCTTTGCAGAATCAATCAATATAAGGTTTGATTTAGATTTTTTAATTTCATCTGATATAGCTACTCCATATCTATCAAATCCTTTTTTATGGCCATATAAATTTGTCATTCTATATTTTTTTTCTTCAGGAACCTTAAAGAAAGTATCTTTCATATTCAAAGGGTTAAAAATATTTGTTTGTAAAAATTGACCAAAGGATACTCCAGAAGCCCTTTCAATTACGCAACCTAATATGTCCATACCTATTGAATATGTCCATTTTTCTCCAGGCTGATGGGCCAAAGGAACAGATGCTACTTTTTTACTAAATTCGCATATATTGGGGTAATATTTTTTAGTTGAAAAGTCTCCACCAAAATTATCGATAGCGTAATATGGATATATGTTTTCTGCTTCATATATTTCCTTGATTCTACCTTTAATACTAAACGAATACGCTAGACCAGAAGTATGTGTTGCCAATTCTAATACTGTTATCGGCTTTTCAAGTTTTACTAATTTTTTATCATCATCTGATAAAACCTGAGTATTAGAAAATTCTGGAATATATTTTGAAACAGGGTCTGATAAATCAATCAAGCCTCGATCAACTAAAATCATTAGAGCAACTCCTGTAATTGGTTTTGTCATTGAATAAATTCTAAATAAAGAATCTTTTTTCAGTAACTCCTCTTTTTCTAAATTGCTGTACCCAACAACATCTGAATAAATTGTTGTACCATTTTGATTAATTAATGTTAAAAAACCTGGATATCTGTCTTTTTTAACTTCCTTATGGAGCATTTTTGTTAAACGAGGAAAATTATCAGCATTCGAAGTCAAATTAACTTCAGTATATGTAATTGATGAAAAGACCAAAAAGAGACAAATTTTAATAAAATTCATAATATTTATTTTTTATATTTGGTTAGAGCGTTTAAGGTTAAATTAAATTAAAGTAGAGTCAAATTCTATCAATAAAAAAGTGTCTTAATTATTTTTTAAAAAATAACCATCATAATACAAACCATCATTATATTTTTCTGGTAAGTCTGAATTACAATCTGCAACAAAGCCAATTTGTGAAACTATTGAGATGTTTTTTTCAATCTCTATTGAGCTTTCTTCTAATACAAAATCGAACTGAGTGTTAATAATTTCAGGGATTAAAATACCAATATTAGAAGTATAACCATCGTAATTCTTATTAAAAAAATCAACTATTTTATTAAGATCTGAAGAAGGCAAGTATTTACAAAAACTATAATTTTTAAGTACTTTTCCACCTTCTAGATCTAAAAAATTATTATTATATAATTTATAAAAGTATTGTTTATCAATATTGCAGTTTGAAACTTTGTTAAAAGTTTTACCCCAATTTTTATATTTTTTATTATTTTGCAAAAGATTATCAAATCTGATGAAGTCACTTTTTGATGAAAATAAATTTAACCAAGCAAAGTCATATTCATTAGAAATAAATTTTGGATCTAAGTAAAAAATATTAATCTCATCTTTATTGAAGTTTTTTGAATTGAGTCTATTTATTTCTTTTACTGAAATAGTTAAATCTGTAACTGAAAATGTTTCTTCATATTGGCAAAAATTAATTTCTAAGAATGGTTTATCAGGAAATTTGTCAACAAATTGAATATTTCCTGAACAAGAAATAAAAATTGTTGTTAGAAGCAATAACTTTAATTTACTCTTCATTTTAAATTTAATGAAAAATCAATTGCTTTGATATTCTTAGTTAAATCTCCCATAGAGATATAATCAATATCCAATTTCGATAAATTTAATAATTCCATTTCTGACTTCAATCCAGAAACCTCGATCTTACATTTTTTTTTAACAATATTTATTCCTTCAAGTATTTCATCAGTTTTAAAATTATCGAACATAATTATGTCTGGCTTTAACTTCAATGCAGGTTCAATTTCTATAATCTTATTAACCTCTATTTCATAAAAAAAATCGTCTTCGCTTTTACGAAAATAGGAAACGTTATTAATTCCACCAAGAATTTTTAGATGATTGTCTTTAAGCATAAGCCCATCAGCTAAATTAAATCTATGATTTTTTATTCCTGCTATTTTGGTTGAATATTTTTGTTCGTATCTTAATCCTGGAACTGTTTTTCTTGTATCTAATAACTTAATTTTTGAGTTGCCTAGCAAATCAAGATAAGAGTTTGTTTTGGTTGAAATACCTGACATAAATTGAAGAAAATTTAATGCTGTTCTTTCTGCGGATAAAATGGATTGTGCCTTTCCTTTTAAAAAACATATATCTAAACCCGATGAAACTTTATCTCCTTCCTTAAAATTCCAACTAATGTTTATATTAGGATCCAATTGATTAAATGCTTCGTTGAACCAAGGTATGCCTGAAATCACGCAGTTCTCTTTAGTTTTCACGGATGCTTCTGTGATTTCTTGGCCTTTTTCTAATAATGCTAATTTTGTAAGATCATTTAAGACATCATCTTCTTCTAAGGATCTTTTTACGCTTTTAATAATTAGATTTTTATCTAACATTAATACTAATTATTTTTAAAATTAATCATTCTAGACAATGATTTTTGAGCCAAAAAAATAGTTTCTTCATCAACAAGTATTTCATTATTCATATTCTGAAGAGCGGTTTCTAAATTTTTTAAAGAATTCAATCCCATCCAAGGGCATTGAGAGCAACTATTACAAGTTGCACCCTCTCCAGCTGTTGGAGCTTCATAAAAATCTTTTTCAGGGTATTTTTTTGTTAGTTGATAGAAAATACCTTTGTCAGTTGCAACAATGAATTTATTTATTTCTTTTTCTGAGGCGGCATTTATTATTTGAGATGTTGAACCCACCATATCAGCTAAATTTATTACGCTAGCTGGAGATTCTGGATGCACTAATACTTTAGCATCAGGATGAAGACTTTTCATTTTAAGTAAACCTTCATATTTGAATTCATCATGAACAATACAAGCTGCGTCCCAAAGAATCATATCTGCACCAGTTTGTTTTTGTATGTAATTTCCTAAGTGCTTATCAGGAGCCCAAATAATTTTTTTTCCTTTTTGATCTAAATGTTCTACTACATCTAAGGCAATACTAGAAGTAACAACCCAGTCTGCAATGGCTTTCACTTCGGCTGAAGTATTGGCATAAACTACTATTTCTCTATCAGGGTGTAGATCACAAAAAGCTTTGAATTCATCTACTGGACATCCAAGATCTAGAGAACATGTAGCATCTAAAGTAGGCATAATGACTTTTTTTTCTGGGCTTAAAATTTTTGCGGTTTCTCCCATGAACTTTACACCTGCAACAACGAGAACTTTAGATTCTGAATTTTGACCAAATTTAGCCATTTCTAATGAGTCAGAAACGCAACCACCTAAATCTTCAGCCAAAGCCTGAATTAAAGGATCTACATAATAATGAGCTATTAAAGTTGCGTTATTTTTTTTTAGAAGGTCATTAATTGATCTCTTTATCAAATCTATCTCTTCATCAGACATAGAATTTTTATTGAGCATACGTATTTTGTGCTCATTGAATAAATCTGAAGTAATTAAATTTGATGCTGTATCATTCATGGTTAAACATAGATTCTACAAGAAATCTCAATTATTAATATAATTATGACTAATGAAAGATAGCCTTAAAAATCGCTTTATCTATTTCTGTTCACCAGAAAATGAAGAGGATTATTTTTCAAGAACACTAATTTACATATGTGAAAATAATAGTGAAGGTTCTTTCGGAATCATCATTAATAGATCTGTTGAGATAAGATTAAAAGATTTTTTTTCGTCGGCTAATGAAGAAATAGAAGCAAAATTAAACAAAGAAAAAATTGTAATAGGCGGTCCTGTAGAGCCTATGACGGTATATATTCTTCATAATAAGGACGATAGGTTTAATGAAATGATATCTGTAAATGATCATGTTTCATTATCTAATGATTTATATTTAGTAAAGAGTATTCTAGAGGATGACGGACCTGAAAATTTTCTTGTATCTTTTGGTTATACAGGATGGTCAGCTGGTCAATTAGAAAAAGAAATTCTAAGTGGAACATGGCTAATAACTCCATCTGATAACGATATTATTTTTAATACTCCAAGTTCAGAAAAAATTAATAAAACTTCAAAATTAGCGGGATTTGATTTAACTACTGTAAGTTCTAATTATGGAAATTCTTAAAAGAAAATTATATTTATTAGCTTTAATAATCTTTTCTAATATATCGTTCACAAGTTCTATAGGATTTTCTTCTAATTCATCAGCAGAAATAATTTCAGAATACTCTTTAATTGCTAATTCAGAGGAGTTCTTAATTGGCATTAAATATAAATTAGATAAAGGGTGGCATACATATTGGAAAAATCCTGGAGATTCTGGAGACAAAGCATCTTTTGAATGGAATCTTCCTGAAGGCGTTACAATTTCTGAACCTTATTGGCCTCAACCTGAATTAATTCCTTATCCGCCATTAATGACCTATGGTTATAACGACGAAGTTATAGTTATTTTTAAGGTTAGAAGTTCTGAATTAGCTAAAGATAAATCAGATATAAATCTTTTAACTAAGTGGCTAGCCTGTTCGGATGTTTGCTTGCCTCAAGAAGCAAATTTAAAATTATCACTACCTCATGGTCCTTCGAGTCTTCCCTCAGATTATTATTCTCTAATAAATAATATTTATGATGAAGAGATTCCAAAGCTATACAAACAAGAGGTTTCTTCAATAATAAGCGATGATTCGCTAATAATATCTTTTCCAATTACAAATGATAATAAAGATAAAAAAGTTATATTTTTTCCTGATGAAGATGGTCTTGTAGACTATTCAGCTAAACAAATAAGCGAGATAAATAATGAAAGTATTTCTTTGATTATTAAGAGAGCTGATATTTTTAAAAACTTCTCTAATATATCTGGATTAATTCAATTTAAAGGAGATTTCGCTAATCAATCTTATTCATTTAATTCTTTTATATCTAACCAGCCTTCAGTGAATGATATCTCAATATTAGTTGCGCTTATCTTTGCTGTAATTGGTGGGTTTATCTTGAATTTAATGCCTTGTGTTTTTCCTGTAATTTCTTTAAAAATTTTAAATTTTATTGAAATTTCAGATAATAAAAAAGAAATAAGACTTCATGGATTAGCATTTTGCTCTGGAACTATTTTAACGTTTCTTCTAATAGGCCTTTTAATATTAGGTTTAAGAAGTAGCGGTCAAGAAATTGGCTGGGGTTTTCAGCTTCAATCTCCAGTATTTGTCTCTATATTAATTTATTTATTTATTTTCATGAGTGCCCTTTTTTTACTATCAACTTCATTTGGTAGTTTTTTTACTAGAGCTGGAAATTTACTATCTTCTAATGATGGTTACAGCGGATCCTTTGGCACTGGATTTCTAGCAGTTATAGTTGCAACACCCTGCACTGCACCATTTATGGGTTCCGCTTTAGGTATCGCCCTTCTTCAGCCGAGCTTTTATTCAATATTAATTTTCTTTTTTTTGGGGCTAGGATTTTCGATCCCTTATTTAATTCTAAGTTTTTTTCCTACTTTGATTAGCAAATTTCCTGCTCCTGGGGCATGGATGGAAACCTTTAAGAAATTAATGTCAGTTCCAATGTTTTTGACTGCTATCTGGCTTTTATGGATTTTAAGCAATCAAATATCGATTCAAGATTTATATGAAATATTGTTTGCCTCATTAATCATATTTCTTATTGTTTTTATCAACTCTTTTGAAAACTTCTTTAAACGTAAAAGAACTTTGAATAATCTCTTTATTGTTGCATCTATTTCTATTTGTTTTTATTTACTGCCTACAAATGAGCCAAAAGATAACATAAAAGCTTTCAGCGCTGATTATCTGCAAAATGAAATAGAAAAAGGACCTGTTTTTTTAAATTTTACAGCTGATTGGTGTATTACTTGTAAAGTGAACGAACAAGTTGCTCTTAAGGATAAAAATTTTACCAATATAATTGAATCGAGAAATATAAAGTACATTAAGGCTGATTGGACTAATAAGAATAGTGAGATATCAAGATTACTTGAATCCTTTGGAAGAAGTGGCATTCCTCTATATGTATATTTCCCTCAAAAAGACTCTAAACCTATAATTCTTCCAGAAATTCTTAATGATAAAATAATAAGCAACTTTCTAGATAAAGATTATTAAGCAACAATATACTCTTGCCAATCAGTAGAGATCGTTTTACCGGATGAATATTCTTGGCCTTTTATCAAGTCTCTAAAAGTTGGTTTTTCTGCTTTTGGTAAATTTTCTGGGATTGTATCTGCTTTTTTTAAATTACAGCTTTTGCAAGACGTCGTAACATTTTCCCAAGACGTTTCACCCCCTTTACTTTTTGGAATCAAATGATCAATCGTAAGATCTTTTTTTTCAAAAACATCTTTGCAATATTGACATGCAAACATATCTCTTAAAAAAACATTGGATCTTGAAAATTTTACTTTTTTTGAAAATTTATGAAATTTTCTCAACATAACGATACTGGGAACCTTAAGAGAAGTTGAAGGCGATCTTATAACCCATTCAGGGTATTCTTTGATAATGATGACATTTCTGGTTACAACTAATTTAACTGCTGTTTTCCAATCTACCGCTGATAACGGGAAGTAGCTAAGCGGCCTTCCATTTCCATTTAAAATCAAACAATCCTGATTCATATTTTTATCATACTAGAAAAAAATATATTTTTTAAAGCTCTAAAATTATTTATTTATATTTATTCTCTACCTCAATTTTATAGATGGTGTTAGAATCCATCGCAATGGAGTTCCTAGGCAGTAATATTCTCTCCATAGATCAATTTGATCGGAAAGATATAGATTTAGTTTTTAAGACTGCTGATTCCCTTTTACCTTTTGCATCTAGACAAAAAATAACTCGAGTCCTTCAAGGTGCTATTTTAAGTAATATGTTCTTTGAACCAAGCACTAGAACTAGAATAAGTTTTGGCAGTGCTTTTAACATGCTTGGTGGCGAGGTTAGAGAGACGACAGAAGTTGAAGCAACTTCTTTAGCTAAAGGTGAGTCTTTATATGACACTTCTAGAGTTTTAAGCGGTTATAGCGATGTAATTGTTATGCGACATCCAGAAGTAGGTTCGGTTGCAGAATTTGCAGATGCTTCTAGAGTGCCTGTTATTAACGGGGGTGACGGAGATAATGAGCATCCTAGTCAAGCACTTTTAGATCTTTTTACCATCCAAAAAGAATTAGAATCTCATAAGAAAGATATCAATTCAGCTCGAATATCTCTTATTGGAGATTTAAAATTTGGACGAGCTGTTCACTCTCTTTGCAAAATCCTTATGCTTTATGAAAACGTTTCTATAAAGCTTGTTTCCCCAGAAAAATTAAAACTTCCTGGTTTCTTAATCGATCAATTAAAAAAGAAATCTATTTCTTTTTTAGAAACTTCAGATATTAAAGAAGGTATTTCAGATGTTGATATTTTGTATATGACTCGAATACAAGAAGAACGTTTTCAGGATTTTTCTGAAGCATCTAAGTACAAGGGTCTTATGTCTCTTAATCAAGATATCTATACAAAGAACTGTGAACCTAACACAGTCATAATGCATCCTCTGCCAAGAGATTCTAGAGCAGATGCAAATGAATTAGATGAAGATTTAAATCAAAACCCTAATTTAGCTATCTATCGTCAAACCGATAATGGTCTATTGATCAGAATGGCTTTGTTTTCTTTGATTCTTGGTGTTGATAGAAAAATTAATGAAACCTCTTCTACTGTTAACTGGTTTTCTGATAAGTCTTAGTTCACTTTTAACAAATCGCTCCAGTTTGTTGTGTATCTCGGTGACTGCATTTCTCTTTTCATAGACCATTCTTTTTTTATGCCTTGAGCTAAAAATGTAACGGGTCCTAAATGAGTTTTATTCACTTTATCTATCAAACTCATTAGATTTTTATCTTTTATTTTTCTTGATTCTGAATAGAATAAATCTAGTTGACAGACACCCTCATCGTAAAAATCGCTTAGCATTATTCCTGCTTTATTATATTGAAAATCTTTTTTAAAAATTTTACTCATACCTTCTCTAGCCGCTCTAATTAGATCTCTAGAATCATTTGTTGGAGTGATAAAAGGAAGAGAAAAAATTTCTCTGTGTTGAGTGTCTTGTTTTCTGAATGGGTTTGTTCTTATAAAAACTGACAATAGTTTACAGGTTTGATTTTCTCTTCTTAATTTTACTGCAGCTCTTGCAGCATAATCGCTAACTGCTTCATGCAATAACTTTAAATCTGTAACTCTTCTATTAAACGTTCTGCTAACAACAATTTGTTTTTTAGTGGAGGGCTGTTCTTCTAAATCTATACACATCTCCCCTTTTAATTCTCGAATTGTTTTGGCTAAAACAATATTAAATTTTTTTCTAGCAAAATTAAGATCTAATTCTGAAAGCTCATAAGCAGTTTTAATACCCATCTTATTAAGGTGCTGATTTAACTTTCTACCAACTCCCCAAACTTCTCCTACCGGCATTAACTGCATTAATTTTTTCTGTCGTTCTTTAGAAGACAAATCAACCACACCTTTTGTTTTTGGATATTTTTTTGCTCCGTAACTAGCAACTTTAGCTAATGTCTTTGTTGGCCCTATACCAACTCTAACAGGCATACCTGTCCATTTTTTTATAGTTAGTAAGCATTCATTTCCAAAGGCATCTAGATCAACGCAATTACTAATTCCAGATAAATCTAAGAAAGCTTCATCGATACTGTAAATTTCAATGCGTGGTGCTAATCGCTCTAAAATATCCATTATCCTGGATGAAATATCTGCATAGAGTTCATAATTAGAAGAAAAGGCAATACCTCCTAATTCTTTATAATCATCTTTAATTTTAAACCAAGGGTCACACATTTTAATGCCTATATTCTTTGCTTCTTTAGATAGAGCTACAACACATCCATCATTGTTTGACAAAACGACAACCGGTTTTTTTTGTAAATCAGGTCGAAAAACTCGTTCACAGGAAGCATAAAAGCTATTGCAATCAACTAAAGCAAACATAGAAATTAAAATTGATTGATAGCAGCTAGAACTACTCCCATAATTTCTAAATCTTCTTCTTCTTTTATTTCTATAGGTGGGTATTTAATATTTTCAGATAATAAAAATGGTTTTGGGTGTAGCTGTAATCTCTTACAAGCATAAGACCCATCTACGGAAGCGATAACTATTTTTCCATGTTGGGCTTCTAGACTTCGGTCAACTACTAAAATGGCACCATTATTTATTCCAGCATTCACCATTGAATCACCGCTAGCTCTAACTAAATAAGTTGCTGCTGAATTACTAACTAAATATTCATTTAAATCTATTGGTCGCTCAATATAGTCATCTGCCGGACTCGGCCAACCAACTTTTACTTGTTCAGTAAAAATAGGAATTTTAATTGTATTTTTATCGCTATCGGCAAGGTGCCCTAAATTCTTAACATTCATCTAAATATTTAATTACTGTATATTTATACAGTATATTTGTATTAAATAGAATTGCAACTGAGAAGGTTTAAAAACCTTCGTCTTCTTGGGCTGTAGAGATAACTATGTCATCGCCGAAAAATTCTGTTTGAATAAGTATTGGATGACAACATACAGAACAATCTTCAGTATAAGTTTGAGCTTCTGAAGGATCGACTAATATAGAGATCAACTCCCAGCAAAAAGGACATGTAATATCTTTTTCAAGAAGCTCGGAAAACTCCATGAATATTAAATAACTTTGGCGACCTTAACGGCGAAGGATGAACCACTACTTACTATTTTTACCCAGATTTTTAGAAAAAAACCTGGCGTTAATTGTTTTTTATGAGCTGATTCTATTTTGTGCTCAACCTCATCATCCTGACAGGATTGAAGTAGATCAATTAAAGTAGTATCAGGTTCCGGCTGAGCCCTAAGATATTTTAACTGATCTTCATAATGTTCTTCGACGAAAGCTTCAACCGCTTCTATCGTAGCAAAAACTATTTTTGAACTAATTAAAGTTGGAAGAAATCCTAAAAGATAGCCAGCTATCTTCCAAAGCCCAACTAACTTACTTCGTTTATTTGAAGGCAAAATTTCTTCCATCTTTCGAAGATGCTCTTTTTCTGTAGTCAAGTGACGAGTTGAAAATTCAATTAGCTCTGGATCTTTTGCAATAGATAAAATGCCTCGATAAATATATACAGCACCCACCTCACCAGCATGATCGGACCTTAGAAAGGACTCTAATAATTTATTCATTAGTAAATAATAGATTAGCCGTAAGTTATAAGGAAATTAAAATTTTAGCTATTAATTTTAACCCCTTTAAACTCTCTCCAGTTATTCATTAATCCTCTATAATTAATATAAACCCATATTGGCATGGTCACTAAAATCCACCATAAGTCAGCTAAATAAAACATAGTTATTGCCGGAACAAAACCAATTGTTCCTACAACAAAACCAAAAAATCGTGTTTTTGCACTCACGCTTGTTAATAAATATACGCAGTAAAAAGAAATCAACTGATCAGCAATCTGT
>MDTB01081266.1_pt1 | contig 33008 bp, 38 predicted proteins | sample 811161 | NCBI WGS metagenome assembly MDTB01 (sample SAMN05326650, study PRJNA326480) | marine metagenome | isolation source: seawater | place: Mediterranean Sea | collected 2009 | reverse complement strand
GTTACCAACTTTTTGCATTGCTTTTGAAATCATGTCACCAATTGATTTTTCACCATTTGCTGAAATTGTTCCAACTTGAGCAACTTCTTCATTAGCTTTAACTTTTTTAGAGGAAGCTTTTAGTTTACTAATTACGTTCTCAACGGCTTTATCAATACCCCGTTTGAGATCCATCGGGTTCATTCCAGCTGTTACATATTTTAAGCCTTCATTTACAATTGCTTGTGTGAGAATTGTTGCGGTAGTAGTTCCATCACCAGCATTGTCATTTGTTTTACTGGCAACTTCCTTAACCATCTGAGCTCCCATATTTTCAAATTTATCTTCTAACTCTATTTCTTTTGCTACTGAAACACCGTCTTTAGTAGTTCTAGGAGCACCATAAGATTTATCCATTACAACGTTTCTTCCTTTTGGACCCAAAGTAACTTTAACAGCATTAGCCAAAGTGTTTACTCCAGTAAGCATTTTTGATCTAGCTTCCGTATCAAATTTAATTATTTTTGCCATTCTATTCTCCTTTAAATTTTTTTATTTTTTATTTTTTGAGACTCCCATTATGTCAGATTCTTTCATAATGCTATATTCTTTACCGTCGATTTTGACTTCAGTTCCAGACCATTTTCCAAAAAGGACAATGTCACCAATTTTTACATCCATGGGTGTTAGTTTACCGTTTTCATTTTTAGCCCCAGGTCCCACTGCAACTACCTCACCTTCTTGTGGTTTTTCTTTTGCTGTATCAGGAATTATGATCCCTCCAGCAGTTTTTTCTTCACTATCTAAAACTTTTATAAGCACACGATCATGCAGAGGTCTAAATTTCATATATTTTTTCTCCTATAATTTAAATGTATGGCTGATATGGTGTGTTTTACGAAAATTTCAAGTCCTAATTTTTTAAATTTAAAGCCTTAATTAGCATGATATTGCTATATTTTACTATCTTTTCTATAAAGGCCTAATGAGGAGCCTTAGAAATTGAAAAAACTCGAACATTTGTCAGAAATTTATAGCCTTTATGATACTTTTATTATCGATCTTTGGGGGGTAATGCATAACGGAATTAAACTAAACTCAGGTGCACTGGAAGTTGTTGAAAACTTATTTAATAAAAAAAAAAGAGTAGTATTTCTTTCAAACGCACCCAGGCCTAGCAAAAATGTAATTAACTTTTTAAAAAAATTAGAAATGAAAGAAAAGTATTTGAACAATGTTTTGACTTCTGGCGAGGCAGCTATCAAATCTTTGAAAAGTCAAAAATTTGGTAAATATTTTTACCATCTTGGCCCACTTAGAGACACGTCTTTGTTCTTTGGTATGGAGCAAAATAAAACAAATATTAAAGATTGTGATTTTATTCTTTGCACAGGTCTTTTTGATGAACATGAAAATTTAAATTTTTACAAAGAACTATTTGAATATAATATTTCTAAAAAACTTATATGTACTAATCCAGATTTAATAGTTCACAGGGGAGATAAAGAAGAATATTGTGCTGGCAAAATAGCTGAAATCTACAATTCAATGGGCGGAGAAGTAATATACTTTGGAAAACCTTATAAAGAAATTTATGATCTAATCTTACAAAAAGGAGAAAAAAATTTAATAATAGGGGATAATTTAAATACTGACATTAAAGGAGCAAATAATTTAAATATTGACTCTCTTTTTATTACTGAAGGAGTTCATAGAGAAAAATTAAAAAAAGATCCTAATCTTTCTGAGTTATTAAAAAATTTTGAAGTAAGTGTCAGTTTTTATCAAAAACAATTGATGTGGTAAAATGATTATTTATAATAATTTAAATAAAATTAAAGAAAAAAAAAATTGCGTTATTGCTATTGGAAATTTTGATGGTTTACACCTAGGTCATCAAAAAGTTTTAAAATATGCCCATCTAACAGCAAAAAGAAAAAAACTAAAATTTGGAGTCGTAACCTTTGAACCAGTTCCCGTAATGTTTTTTAATAAAAAAATTCTAAATCATAGAATTAATAATTTAAATCAAAAAATTGAGGGATTAAAAAAAATGAAAGTAGATTTTTTATTAATCATTAACTTTAACAAAGCGTTTTCTCAATTAAAGTATAAAGAATTCATTAAAAAAGTAATTTATAAAAAATTAAATTCAAAATTTTTATTTATTAGTAAAAATTTCAGGTTTGGTAAAAATAGAGAGGGCGACATAAAAAAATTAAAGATAAATGAAAAAAAGTTTTTATACAAAACTTGTGTTTTAAGACCATTTAAGAAAAAAAATAAAATATTATCTTCTTCAATTATAAGATCTGAAATTTCGAAGGGAAATATACTTAAAGTTAACAAATTATTAGGACGACCTTGGAGCATAGAGGGAAAAGTAATAAAAGGTAAAAAAATTGGAACAAAAATTGGTTTTCCTACATGTAACATTAAATTGACAAATTATATTTTACCTAAATTAGGAGTTTATTCAGTTAATGTAAAAACAGGAAATTTAAAACGTAAAGGGATTGCAAATATCGGTTTTAGACCAACATTTAGAAGCAAAACTTTGTTGTTAGAAGTCAACATATTTGGTTTAAAAGCTAACTTATACAATAAAAAAATAAAAGTTAATTTTATTAAGTTTATTAGACCTGAAAAAAAATTTAATAATATTAAACAATTAAAAATACAAATAAAAAAAGATATTATTAAAGCTAAAAAATAATCTATGTCCAAAGATACTATACAACTTCCAAAAACTGCTTTTTCAATGAAAGCTAATCTGCCTAATAAAGAACCATTAATTTTAAAAAAATGGGAAGAAAATGAAGTTTTTAGAAAAATAAGAGAAAACTCAAAAGGTAAAGAAAAATTTATTCTTCATGATGGACCGCCTTACGCAAATGGACATATTCATATGGGAACAGCTTTAAATAAAATATTAAAAGATATAGTTGTTCGTTTTAAACAAATGAACGGAAAAGATTCTGTTTATGTTCCAGGTTGGGATTGTCACGGATTGCCTATCGAATGGAAAATAGAAGAACGTTACAAAAAAAAGAAAAAAAATAAAGATGAAGTACCAATAAAAAATTTTAGAAATGAATGTAGAGAGTTTGCAAAAGAGTGGATAGAAATTCACATTCAAGAGTTTAAAAGATTAGGAGTATTAGGTGATTTTAAAAACTATTACTCTACGATGAGTTTTGAAGCTGAAGCTCAAATAGTAAGAGAGTTAGGTAAATTTCTTTTAGACAAAAGTTTGTATCAAGGATTTAAACCTGTTTTATGGTCTACAGTGGAAAAAACTGCACTAGCTGATGCGGAAGTAGAATATTTAGACCATACTTCAAAAACTATTTTTGTCGCATTTAAAGTCAAAAAATCAAAAAAAGATTATTTAAAAGATACAAATATAATTATTTGGACAACAACACCTTGGACAATTCCTGCAAATAGAGCTTTAGCATTTAATAGTAGTATTGAATATTCATTAGTAGAAATAAATGATTTAGAAAACTTTAAAGATAAAAAAATTGTTGTAGCAAGCGAACTTCTAGATGAATTGATAAAAACTTGTGAAATAGAAAAATATAAAGTTGCTAAAGTATTTAAAGGAACTGAATTCGAAGGGACTATTTGCTCTCATCCATTTTTAAAAACAGGATATGATTATGATGTGCCAATGTTAGACGCACAATTTGTTACCTTAGAACAGGGAACCGGGATTGTTCATTGTGCACCGAGTCACGGACCTGATGATTTTAATTTGTGTTTAAAAAACAATATTCCATCAAGATACACAGTTGATGACTCAGGTTTATACACTAAGGAAGTACCAAATTTTTCTGGCACACATATCTTTAAAGCAGATACTTTAGTAATTGACCAGCTAAAGGAAGAAAAAAAATTACTAAACGATGGTATTTTAAAACATAGCTATCCCCACTCTTGGAGGTCTAAAGCTCCTTTAATATACAGAGCAACTCCTCAATGGTTTATTTCAATGGAAAAAAAATCTTTAAGACAAAAAGCAATAGAGTCTATAAACAAAACAAGTTTTTTTCCTCAAAAAGGCAAGGAAAGATTATTATCCATGGTTGAAGGAAGGCCTGATTGGTGTGTTTCTAGACAGAGAGTTTGGGGAGTACCACTTCCGATTTTTATAAATAAAAAAACTAAAGAGCCATTGCGAGATCAAAAAGTAATAGACAAAATTGCAGATATTTTTGAAAAAGAAGGCTCAGATTGTTGGTTTACAGATAGCTCTGAAAAGTTTTTAGGTAAGGACTATAAATCTGAAGACTTTGAAAAATTAAACGATATAGTCGAAGTGTGGTTCGATAGTGGGTCAACACACAGTTTCGTTTTAGAAAAAAGAAAAGATTTAAAATGGCCTGCAGACATGTATTTGGAAGGCTCAGATCAGCACCGAGGTTGGTTTCATTCATCATTATTAGAGGCCTGTGGAACACGTGGAAGGGCTCCCTTTGAAAGTATTTTATCTCACGGATTTGTAGTTGATGGAAAAGGACTAAAGATGTCAAAGTCATCCGGAAATGTAATTTCACCTGAAGAAATACTAAAAAATTTTGGAGCAGACATTTTAAGAGTTTGGGTGGCTTCGTCTGATTACGCTGAAGATTTGAGGATAGACAAAACTATATTATCTCAACATGCGGAATCTTATAGAAAGATAAGAAACACATTTAGATTTATCTTAGGAAATATACAAGATAATTTTGAAAAACAAGATTTTAATAAATTAGAAATAAATAAATTTTCTGAGTTAGAGAGATATATATTACACAAGTTATTTTCTATTGATCTTTCAGTTCAAGAAAACTTAAAAAAATATAATTTCCATAAACTTTACAAAGAATTATTGAATTTTTGTTCTCTTGATTTATCGTCTTTTTATTTTGATATTAGGAAAGATGTCCTTTATTGCGATGGGATAGATTCAAACAAAAGAAAAGAGTGCATAATAGTATTAAATATAATTTTAGAGTGCTTAATGAAATGGTTTGCCCCTATATTAGTTTTTACAACTGAAGAAATATACAATTTAGTTAATAAAAATAATCAAAGTATCCATGAACTAAATTTCCCTTCTTTACCTGAAAATTGGAAAAATGAAAAATTAAATCAAAAATGGACTTCACTTTATAAAATAAAACAAGAAGCCAATATAGCTATAGAGGAAAAAAGAGCCAATAAGGAGATAGGTTCAAGTTTAGAGGCTGATCTTGAAATTTCATTAAACTCACTGCAATATAAATTATTAGAAGGTCTTGATTTAGCTGAATATTTTATCACCTCTAAAGCTAAAAAAATTCAAAATAAAAATGAAGATGCAGAAATAAAAATAATTGTAAAAAAAGCGACCGGGGAGAAATGTCCTAGATGTTGGAAAATTTTAAATCAAAAATGTTCCAGATGTCAAGACGTTGTTAAAAACTGAACTTTGTATAGATGAGTATTTCCATATTAAATAAAAATTTAATTAGTCTTATAATTATAGTTTTTACATTTTTGATAGATAGAATTTCTAAAAATAAAATAATAGAAAATCAATTAAATGAAAAAAGTATATTTATTAACGAATATTTAAATTTTGATTTAGTATGGAACACTGGAATAGGATTTGGACTTTTAAATTTAGAAGCAAATATTTATTATCACTTAATTTCATTAGTAATTTTTGTAATAATTGTCTTTTTGATTTATCTATTAATAAAGTCAAATTTATTTGATAAAATATGTTTTTCATTAATTTTGGGTGGAGCTATTGGAAATTTTTATGATAGAATTTTTTATTTTGGGGTCCCTGACTTCATAGATTTTCATTATAATGAATTTCACTGGTTTACATTTAATATTGCAGATATATTTATCTCAATAGGAATTATTACCATTATATTAAAAGAGGTTTTTTTTAAAAAATGAATTCGATAAAGATATTATTAATTTTTTTAATTTTAGTTTTTTCTGGCTGCTCTGGTTTCCAAGAGGCTGGTGAGATCATGCGAAATGAAAAAGTTAAAAATACAGACGAATTTCTTATTAAGAAAAGAGATGCTTTAACACAGCCGCCAGATTTTAATAAAGTTCCTGAACCAGATTCATTAAATAAACCAAAAAAAGAAAAGAGCGAAGGAATAAAAGATATTTTAAAAGTTAAAGATACAAACAATAAACAGAAAAAGGTTTTTTCATCAACTGAGAAATCTATTTTGAATCAAATTAGAAAGTAAATTTAAAAAGTGACTATAGCTTATAAAAATACCATATCAGAGAAATATTATAAAAAAAAAGTTTTCAAAAAAAATAAACTTATTTTAAAAAAATATCTCAAAAAAACATCTTCAAGTTTAAATTTTAGAAAAGACTTTTTTTATTCATTAAGCAAAAATTACAAATTTAGTTTTGATTTGAAACAATATTCAAAATATAAAAAGTTTAAAAATGTCATCTTAATTGGTATGGGCGGATCTATTTTGGGGTCTGAAGCTATATATTGTTTTCTGAAAGATAAAATAAAGAAAAATTTTCTATTTTTTAATAATTTAGATGAAACAAAAAAATATAATTTCAATAACAGTAAAAATTATTTATTTATTATTATATCAAAATCAGGAAATACATTAGAAACAATAACAAACGTAAACCTAATTAAAAAAAAAATTTTAACTTCAAAAAATACGATAATTATTTCGTCTAAAAATAATAATGCTTTATATTTTTATTCAAAAAAAAATAACATACCCTTTGTAGAACATAAAAAATACATAGGTGGACGATACTCTGTTTTATCAGAGGCAGGAATGTTACCAGCATATTTAATGGGTCTTGATCCAAGAAAAATAAGAAGTAGAATTTTAGAAAATTTTAATTCAAAAAAAAGTTCATTTTTAATAGATAGTGCATCAAAATTATCTCAAATTTATTTATCAAAAAAAATTAATTCTTTAGTTTTTTTAAATTATTCTCCCTACCTAAATAAATTTTTATATTGGTGTCAGCAACTAATAGCAGAAAGTTTAGGGAAAAATGGAAAAGGGCTTTTACCCTTAATTTCTGTAGCGCCAAAGGACCACCATAGTTTACTTCAACTTTACTTAGATGGACCTAAGGATAAAATTTTCTATATATTTAGTAATAAATCTAAAATAAATAAAAAAGTATCATTTAATCACTTTGATAATAGATTTAATTATATAAAAAACAAAAATTTTAAAAGAATAGTTGGAGCTCAAAAAAAAGCTTTAATAGATATTTTTAGAAAAAAAAATATTCCTTTCAGAGAAATAGAGCTTGCTCAGTCAGATGAAAAAAATTTAGGGGAGCTTTTTTCTTACTTTATGATTGAGACAATTTTAATTGGAAAACTAATGAATGTTAATCCCTTTGATCAACCTAGTGTAGAAAGTGTAAAAATTATCACCAAAAAATATTTAAATTAAAAATTTCCAAAAATAATTTTAGATCTCCCGTATTTTTTTATTAATTTAATTTTGATTACTTCTTCTAAAGGCTCATTTGAGCTTGATTCTCTGTGTATTATGAGAAGATGATTGGGGGTAAAAATGTTGGCTTTTTTAATTTTTTTTAAGTTAGAAATAAATAAGTTGTCTTTGTATGGAGGATCTAAAAAAATTATATCAAATCTTTTATTTTTAGTTTTAAGATTAATAAATTTATCAACACTTCCGTAATATATTTTAGCGTTATTTTTGACTGATAAGTCTTTTAAATTTTTTTTGAGAGTAGAAATTGCTTCTTTATCTCTCTCAACAAAAGTAACACTTATTACATTTCTAGAAATACATTCAATTCCAAAAGATCCTATACCGCAATAAAGATCTAACACATTTGTCTTTTTTAAGTCTATTTTGGCAATATTTGAGTTAATAATTATATTAAAAATATTTTCTTTGACAAAGTTTCTTAAAGGGCGCGTTGTTTTAGATTTTATAAAACATAATTTTTTATTTTTTAAACTACCTGCTATAATTTTCATAAATGTTATATTATTCTCCAACCAATATCTTTTCTAAAGAATCCATTATTCCAATTAATTTTTTTAATAATTTTGATAATATTTTTCCTTATTTTAAGAAAATCTGCACCCATCGATGTTATATTTAAAACTCTACCACCGTTAGATAAATATTTTTTTTCCTTATAATAAGTTCCTGCATGATAAATTAAAGAGTTTTTATTAAGTTTAACATTTTTTAAATTTTTAATTATTATATTCTTCTTATATTTTTTTGGATATCCTCTTGAGCACAAAACTATTGTCATACATTTCTTTTTATCCCAGGTTATATTTATTTTACTTAATTTATTTTTTACTGCAGCAAAAAGCAATTTTGTTAAATCAGTTTTTAATCTTGGCATAATTACTTGGCACTCTGGATCTCCCATTCTTACATTGTACTCTATTAAAAAAGGTTCATTGTCTTTAATCATTAAACCAGCGTATAAAAAACCAGTAAACGGTTTTCTTTTTCTTTTAAGATCAATCAATGTTGGTTGAATTATCTTGTTAATAATTTTTTTTTCCAATTTATCATTTAAAATTGGAGCAGGCGAATATGCACCCATACCACCAGTGTTAGGCCCAGTTTCATTTTCACCAACTTTTTTATGGTCTTGTGCTGAGCCAATAAAAGAAAAATTTTTTTTGTCTACAATTATAAAATAACTCAATTCTTCTCCAGTTAAAAATTCTTCAAGGATTAATTTTTTTGAATTTTTAAACTTTCCCATAAATATTTCTTTAGAAATTTTTAGAATACTATTTTTAGTTTTGCATATAACTACACCTTTTCCTGCGGCAAGACCATCTGCCTTCACTACTATAGGCAGTTTATTTTTCTTTATAAAATTATTAACTTGTTTCAAATTTTTGCACACTTTAAAAGCTGCAGTGGGAATATTATTTCTCTTACAAAGTTTCTTCATAAAAGCTTTTGACTCCTCAAGTTTTGCAGCATATTTTTCTGGACCAAAAACTTTAATTTTATTTTTTTTTAAAAAATTTACTATTCCATTTACAAGCGGTTCCTCTGGGCCTACTACAACTAAGTCAATTTTATAAAATTTAATTTTTTGTAAAAGAAGTTTAAAATTTTTGATATCAATGTTTATATTTGTTGAAATTTTACTGGTCCCACCATTACCAGGTATACAAAAAAGTCGGGTAGTTTTCTTAGAATCATATAATTTTTGGCACAAAGCATGTTCTCTTCCACCACTTCCTATTAAAGCAATATTCATATGAAAAAAAATATATTATATATAATATTTATTAATATGAATAAAATAAAAGCTAAATTAAAGTATAAAGCTAACAGTTTCGAAATTTTAAAAGATGGAGATCACGTGATCTGCTCGGTTTCTAAGAAAGAAATACCTTTAAAAAGTCTCAGTTATTGGAATGTAGAGTTACAAGAGGCCTATTTTTCTCCACTGGAAGCACAACAAAGATATGACGAGATTAAAAATAAGAAATAAGCAAATTTACTTCCACCTATTGTGCGTCCAAATCCATTGACCAGGGTCTTTTAAAATCATTTTTTCAATGACTTTATTAAGTTCTAGGGAAATTTTTATTTTATTTGCTTCATTTTTATTTCTACTTGATATTTCAAGTGGTTCGTAAATTTCCATAATAAAATTATCATCACCTTTTCTAGACAAAGAAATTGGAACTATTTCACAATTATGTTTCATTGCTAATTGGGCTGGCAAAGTCGTTGTAAGTGCACTATGATTAAAAAACGGAAGTCTCTTACCTTCACTGACTCTTTGATCAATCATAAGTGCAATATTGTAATTACTTTTTAGATATTCAATTGTATCTTTGACTCCACTAATGCCTTTTTTTATTTGATTTTCACAAACATACTTTCTTCTCACGTATTCCATAAAAGGGTTTAAGAAATAATTATTTAGAGGCCTGTATATTGTAGCCAACTTTACTTTCCTTTTTACAAGTTCCATTGACATAAGCTCAAAATTAGCAAAATGACCGGAAACAAATACAATAGATTTTTTATTAGATATTAATCTATCTAAAATATGCAGCCCCTTGATTTCTATATGAGAGGATTGTTGTTTAAATTTTTTTAGATATAGATATTCAACAAACGTTTTTCCATAATTAGTCCACATATCAGTTATAATTTTTTGTTTTTTTTCCTCACTATACGGACCAATAAGTTTATCTATGTTATCTTCAATAGTTTTTTTGGATTTAATATATGGACCAATTTTTTTAAATAAAAACGAAAATAGTTTTCTTCCTTGTTTTAGCCCAATTACTTTTATTATTAACAAAAACAAGTAAATGATGATGGATTGAAAAAAATATTTTATTAATTTCATTATAAATAGTTTTTTATATTTTTTAATAACTCTTGCTCATTGTCAAATTCTATTTCTATTTTCAAAAATTTAATATTTTTATATCCAAGATTTTTTATTCTAAAATAGTCTTTTTCTGTAGTAATTAACTCAAAATTCATATTTTTTGACTCTGCTATTAATTTTTCTATCTCATTTTTTGAATAATTATAGTGGTCTGGAAAAGAGATCTTTTTTTTTATATCTAATTTATTTTTTTCAATAAGTTTAAAAAAATTTTCAGGATTACCTATACCTGCAAATGCGAGTAATTTCTTATTTTCAAAATCTTTTAAATTAATAGGCTTATATCTAAAATAATAAATATCAATATTCTGTGAAATCTTTTAATTTTTTTCTCAAATTCAAAATTTTGATTTCCATTAATAAAAATTATTGAACTTTTTTTTATAGAGCTGAAAGGCTCTCTTAAAGGTCCAGAAGGAATTGTAAACTCATTTCCTATAAGTTGATTTTCATTGAAGCAAAGCATTTCTAAATTCTTTTCGATAGAATTATCTTGAAAACCGTCATCTAAGATAATTATATCCAAATTTTTTTGTATAGCTTTTTGAATTGCCTTATTTCTAGAATGGTTATAAAAAATTTTATCTGTTCTATCTTCCAAAAGTTTAATTTCATCTAAATGAGATTTATAAAATTTCTTCACAATAGCTGGATTTTTGCCTAAATTCTTTAAAAGTTCAAAAATTTTTATAGTAAGAGGTGTTTTTCCAGTTCCTCCTAAATATATATTTCCAACACAAAAAATTGGAACATTATACTTCCTTGTTTTTGTAATCTTATTTTTCAATATTCTTAATACTTGAATTAAAAAAGAGATGGGGAATAATAGGTATGCAAAAAAACTATTTTTTTTATTCCAAAATCTAGGTTTAAATAATTTCATTTTATCAGTTGTGTAATTTCTTTTACAGTTTTACTTAATATATCTCGTCCATATTCTTGAATTAAATTAGAGCCCTTTTTTTCATAGTTATTTTTAAAATCATTATTAACTTCTAAAAATAATTCATTACTATTATGTATTTTCTTTGACAAATTATTACTTTCTAAAAATTTGTATACTTCATCGAAATTATAAACAAAAGGACCGTGGTAAATCTTACACCCTTGTCTTACCGCTTCAATGGGATTTTGACCACCTTCAGAGATTAATTTTTTTATTAAGGATTTTCCTATAAATACACTTTTGCAGTAATCAAAATATTTATTCAGAACTCCAAAAGAATTTATTAGGATTATTTCAGCGTTTTTATTAATTAAATCTTTATCATTTAAAATTTGACAATTAAGATTCATTTTTTCTACTAAATAAGAAATTTTTTTTACTCTAGAAATGTGCCTAGGAGCTATTATTGTAAGAATATTATTGTAATTTTTTTTGAGCAAAATATGTGTTTTTATACTAATTAATTCTTCACCTTCATGAGTGCTAGAGGCAAGCCATACTTTTTTTTTATCAAAAATTTCTTTATTTTCTTTTTTAATTTTAAGTGATTTGTCTTGTACAGAAAATTTTAAATTTCCGTAAAATAAGATCTTTTTTGCTCCTAACTGAGATAGATTATTTTGTGATTCTTTACTTGACGATAAACATAAGTCAAAACAAGAAAATATTTTTTTAGAAAAATTTTTAAGTATTCTCCATTTTTTAAAAGTTTTTTTAGTTATCCTAGCATTTAACAAAATCAGAGGTATATTCCTTTTTTTTATTTGAAATATAAAATTTGGCCAAATTTCAGAGTCAACAAATATGGCGATATCAGGTTTCCATTTCCTTAAAAAATTATTAGATACGTGAAATATGTCCAAAGGAAAATATTGGTGAAATATATTTTTATTATTTACAAGTTCTTTTTCGACAATTCTACCAGAGCTAATAGTAACAGTGGTTAAAAGAAAAATAAGATTTTTATTATAATCTTCTAATTCTTTTAGTAATGGTTTAATACTATTTATTTCTCCAATACTAGCAGCATGAAACCAAATTAATTTTTTTTTGTCTCTATCAATTTTTTCTAAGTTATCTATGTTAATAAAAAATTTTTCTTTAAATCTTTTACCGTCTTCTTTGTTAATAATTTTTCTAAAATATATTACTAATATCAACAGTGGAAAAAAAATTGTAGTTAATATTCTATAAACAAGAAACATTAATTTATTTTAATTGTTTTTCGTAAAGCGATTTGTATTCATCACAACCTTTAATTAACTTTTCATGATTACCTGAGTCAATTATTTTTCCATGTTTTAAAACGAATATTTTGTCAGCATTATGAATGGTTGATAGTCTGTGAGCTATTACTAAAGTTGTTTTATTTTTTGTTAAGTTAGTTATTGCATTTTGTACTATTTGTTCTGACTCTGCATCCAACGACGAAGTTGCCTCATCTAACAATATAATTGGTGATTTTTTTAAAATTGCTCTAGCTATTGAAATTCTTTGTTTTTGACCCCCAGACAGTCTTATTCCATTTTCACCTATCATTGTTTTGTAAGAATTAGGTAGTTTGTCTATAAATTCATCTGCTGCCGCAAATCTACACGCCTCTTTTATCTCTTCGTTAGTGGCCTCAGCATTAGCATAAGAAATATTCGCTTCAACAGTATCATCGAAAAGTATTACGTCCTGACTTACTAAAGAAATATTTTTACGAAGTGAGTTTAAAGTAATCTTTTTTATATTTTGTTGATCGATAAAAATATCTCCCTCTTGAGGGTCGTAGAATCTAGGCAATAAATTTATAATTGTACTTTTACCAGCTCCGCTGTGCCCAACAAACGCTGTCATTGAGCCGCCTGGAATCTCTAAATTAATATTTTTAATTGCTTTTTCCTTAGTAGTTTCATATTTAAAATTAATTTTTTCAAATCTAATATTACATTTTTCTATTGATAAGTCCGGCAGATTAGTCTCATTTTTAATTTTTATAGGTTTGTCTATCACCTCAAAAATTCTTTTAGCAGCAGCAGCTCCTTGATATACAGTCATATTAATTGTTGCTAATGATCTGATGGGTTGATAGGCCAACATCATTGCGGCTAGAAAAGAAAAAAAATTGTTAACCTCAAGTTCACCAGATGAAATTAGTTTACCAGAAAAAAATATAAAACCAGCTATCATAAAACCAGTCAAGACTTCCATTATTGGAGTGGCTCTTATTAATACACTTGCTATTTTAATACTTTTTTCTACCAGATCAGTTATTGAATTATTAATATTTTTAGTTTCGATATTTTCTTTTTGATAAATTCTGATCATCTTAGCACCTTTAAATATTTCTGATAAAGCTGCAGTCAACACACCTGAAAGCTCTCCTGCCTCAGAAGTAACTTTTCCTATTCTCTTTCCTAAACTTTTTGCAATTGTAGCTGCTAAAGGCATCATCAAAACTGCAAATAAAGCTAATTTCCAGTTTTGGTAGAACATCAATGAAACAAGAGCGATAACTGAAAAAGTATCTTTCATTAAATTTAGCACTCCTGTGCTAACTAAGTTTTGAACCATGCCTGCATCAAACATGATATTTGAAATATATTTGCCTGAGTGTCTTCCATCTAATGTCTGAATATCAGTAAACAAAATATTCTTTGCTACTTTTTTTTGCAACTCTCCACTAATTTTTGCTCCTACTTTAATGATGTTAACCCTAGCAAAATATAAAGAAATACCTTTTGAAGAAAATGCAATTACTATACAAATTGGAATTAACCAAGCTAGAGTTTTGTCTTGGTCAATAAAAATTTTTTTTACGGCTGGATCAAGCAACCAAGCAGTAGCCGAAGTGCTAGCTGCTACTATCAAGGATAGAACTAAAGAAAATAATATTATTGGTAAATACCTTTTAATATGCTCTCTATATAGCCTTTTTAAGATAATAATAAGTTCATCTAATTTCATAATTTTTATATTTTAAGTGCTGTAATACCCAAAAAAATAATTAATCCAGATAAATTGTTAATTTTAAATGCTTTTAAACAAGAAAATGACTTTTTTTTATTAAAAATAATTATTTGATAAATTAAAGAAAATATAAAACAAATTAATAAAAAGGTAGCAATGTTTATTTCCATTTTTGATAAAAAAATACAAACAATTAAGATTGAACTTATAAAGTAGCATAAGCCAACAAATTTTTTAATATTATTTTTAAATTTAATTGATGTTGATTTAACTCCTATTATTTCATCATCTACAATATCTTGTGCTCCATAAATGGTGTCATAGCCTAATGTCCAAAATATGGCCGCTGCATAAAGCACAATCACCTCAATAGAAAATGAAGGATTTACTGATGACCAAGCCATTATAATTCCCCAGTTAAATGTTAAACCTAAAAATAATTGAGGCCAAAAAGTAATCCTTTTCATAAAGGGATAAGAAAAAGCAAAAAACATAGAACCTAAACCAAGTAAAATTGTTTGATAGTTAAATTGAATTAAAATTAAAAAAGCTATTAAGCAAAGACAAGATGCATAAGTTAATGACGTTTGCACTGAAATTTTATTTGCAGCTATTGGTCTATTTTTTGTTCTCAATACTTTTTTATCTAAGTCCTTATCAACAATATCGTTAATTATACATCCAGCACTTCTCATTAAGACTGAGCCTAAAAAAAAAAGCACTAAAAAATAAAAAAAAACTCCCATTCCTTCATTATAATCATATCCTAAGGCAAGCCCCCAACTACATGGCCAGAAAAGAAGCATGAAACCTATTGGTTTGTTAAGTCTAGTTAAATCTATAAAAATTTTAAGTTTTTCCATTTTAATTAATTTCTTGTAAATATCATTCAGTAGATACATAATCAATTTGATTCGATATGGATATAGATTACACAGTTACCGCATTAATGTTTCCGGCAATTCCCTTAATTATGACTGTATATAGTAATCGATTTCATACTTTGAGTGCTTTAATAAGAAAATTACATGATGAATATGTATTTCAAAAACAAATACCACCAGAGTGGGAAAAACAATTACATAATTTAAATAATAGAACTGAACTTTTAAAATATACCATGGGCTTTGCAAGTTTTGGTTTTTTGTTCAATATGTTAACTGTATTTGGTTTGTATCTAGATGCTTTAACTACTGCTAGATTAATTTTTGCTGCATGTTGTGTTTGTATGATTATTTCTATTTTTCTTTTTTTACAAGAAATTAGATTATCAAATAAAGCTTTAAAATTTCATCTCAGTGATATGAAATCAATGAGCGGTGATTTAAATTAAAATAAATTTTATTATGGAACTAAAATTGCTGGACCTGTAAGTTTTCTTGACTCAAGATCTTTGTGAGCTTGTTTTGCGTCCTCAAGTTTATATTCTTTCACAATATTAATTTTAATTTTTCCAAACTTAACTTTTTCAAATATTGCATCCGCCCCCTCTTGAAATTCTTTTCTATTAGTAAAATAATGACCAATAGTAGGTCTTGTTAAATAAAGACTTTTGGTTTGAATATCTTTCGAGACATTAACAGGATCTAATGGTCCAGAGGCATTACCGAAACTTACCATCATTCCCTTTGGTTTTAAGCATGAAATTGAACCTTTAAAAGTACTTTTACCGACTCCATCGAATACTGCTGGCACACCATTATTATTTGTTATCTTTAGAACTTCTTTAGCAAAATCTTCTTCAGAGTAATTTATTACATGTTGATATCCATTGTTTTTTGCAATTTGAATTTTTTCTTTCGAGCCAACAGTTCCTATAACTTTAGCTCCAATACTATTAGCCCATTGAGCAAATATTTGACCTACACCACCTGCTGCAGCATGAAATAAAATAGTTTCACCAGCTTTAAGTTTATAAGTTTTACAAAGCAAGTAATAAGTAGTTAATCCTTTTGTCATTAAAGCGGCGGCCGTTTTATATGAAATTCCATCAGGAACTTTTACAGCTATATTTGATGGTATAATTCTTTGTTGTGAATAAGCTCCAACAGGTGCTGCTGCATACGCAATGTTATCTCCTATATTTAAGTCTTTAACCTCTGAGCCTATTTCATCTATTTTTCCTGAAGCCTCTAAACCAATTCCACTAGGTAATTTTAAAGGGTATAGACCAGACCTATGATATGTATCAATAAAATTTAATCCTATAGCATGATTTGTAACTTTAATTTCATTAGGTCCAGGCGAACTTATTTTAGTTTCAGAAATTTCTAAAACTTCTGGACCACCGTTTTTATTTAAAATAATTGATTTAGGCATTAATATTTTGCAAATGTTCCATTGTTATAATCTTCTATAGCCTGAAGAATTTCTTTTTTCGTATTCATTACAAATGGACCACCTCTAGCTATTGGCTCTCCAATTGGTTTTCCAGCTATAAATAAAAATTTACTATCTTTATTAGCTAATACTTCAAGATCTGTTCCTCTATTTAAAAGTATTAATGAAGAGTTTTCAATTTTTTTGTTATAATCTTGTCCTATTTTTAAGTCTCCTTTTAAAAGATAAATAAAAGAGTTATGTGTTTCTGGAACTTTAAGATTAATTATTTTGTTTTTTTTTAGTTCTATATCTAAATAAATAGGTTCAACATTATGATTTTTTACTGGTCCTTCAGTATTTTCAAATTTCCCTGCTATTATATTAATTGTTTTCTCATTATCTATAAATTTTGAAATTTGTTCAGATTTAATAAAGTCATATTTTGGTTTATTCATTTTCATTTTTGCAGGCATGTTTATCCATAGTTGAAAACCAAGCAGTTTTCCCTCAGTCATTGTTGGCATTTCAGAGTGAATAATTCCTCTTCCTGTTTTCATCCACTGAACATCTCCGGGAGACATTTTACCTTTAGAACCAGTACTATCCTTATGTTCAAATTCACCATGCAACATATAGGTTACAGTCTCTATTCCTCTGTGAGGATGAGGTGGAAATCCAGCTAAGTAATCATTTTTATTTTCTGAACCAAATTCATCAAGCATCAAGAATGGATCAATGTAATCTGCTTCAGGTGTTCCAATACTTCTTTTTAATTTAACTCCCGCTCCGTCAGACGCATTTAAAGCAGGAACTATTTTTTTAACTTCTATTTGTTTCATATAAATATATATTAAAGATTAAATTATATTCAGTAACTGCGTTAAATTGTTAATTTCATTTTTTGGCTTATAATCTAAACTATCAAAAATATTATTGTTTCTGTTAACCCAAACCGCATTATATCCATAATTTCCCCCACCAGAAACGTCCCATGTATTTGAGCTTAAAAAAACAATTTCATGCTTTTTTATTTTATATTTTTTGGTTGGTATATCATACACTTTAGAATCTGGTTTAAAAATTTTTACTTCTTCAATTGAAAATAAATCATCAAAAATATCTTCTAAATTATTACTTTTAACTAACTCCTTTAAGAGATTTGGTGTTCCATTAGAAAGTATAGCTAATTTGTATTGTTTTATTTTAAGATTTTGTAATACCTTTTTAACTTCAGGATAGGGAGATAAAATCTTATAGAGATCTAGTAGTTCATTTTTCATTGAGGCATCTATTTCAAAAGCTTTCATAGATTTATCCAAACTTTCCTCTGTGATTTGCCAGAAATCTTTATGTCTTTTCATTAAACTTCTCAGCCAGGTATATTCTAACTGAGTAGTGCGCCAATAGTTTGCAAAGCTTTCCCATTTATTTCCTATTTTATTTTTACATTTCTCAGCAGCTGAGTTTACATTAAACAGAGTGCCATAGGCGTCAAAAATAATAGCTTTTACATTTTGCATATGAAAGAAATATATTATTAACGATTACCCTTTAATAAAAAATAAAATCCAATTAAAAATAGAAATATTTGTTCACTAGTAAAAAGTTTTGTAGTTATAAACCAATCTCTATGTGCCAATGCAAAAGCATTTATCATTATTACAACAATCGTAAGTCCTGCGAATCTTGTAGCTAGATTTCCAATTGGTCCTTTTATAAATCCTCCAACAACTAAAATAATTCCAGCCCCTAATTCTGAAATTGCTACGAATGATGCTAGTGATGGTCCTAAAAAACCTGACAAACTTTCAGGTGGCAAAGGAAATTTTGCTAACCCGTGTATAGAAAATGCTATTCCTAATCCAAATCTAATCAACCAAGGTGCTAGAAATTTAATATTAGAGAAAAATTTATCAATTTTATTATCTAATTTGTTCATATTCTTTATCTGTTATGAGCCCCGTCACATAAAGGTTGATCATTGGTTTGCTTACAAGTGCAAAAAAATACTTTTTTTGATTGATCAGCTTTATAAACTAAAGGCCCAAATTTTGATCCGTTGTGTGATCCATCACAAAATGGTTGTTTTTTACTTAATCCGCATGAACACCAATAGTATGACTTGCCTTCTACTACATCTACACCAATTGGTTTATCTCCAGCTCTTTTACCTTTTTCAAATTTATTCATATAAGCTTCCTAAAGTTGATTAATCCCTCTTAATTTTCTAATGTATAAAATATGAACAATATTAGATTATATCACCCAGATAGTATAGTCGAAAATTCCACTAGTTTACTAACTAAACAGCAAACACACTATATCGCAAATGTAATGAGGCTAAAAAGAGGATCTAATATTAATTTTTTCAACAAAGAAGGTGAGTGGTTAAGTGAAATAGTTTTTTTGGAAAAAGATAGAGTAGAAGTAAAGTTTTTAAACAAAATAAAAAATTCAAAAAGTTTTTCAAATATTGAATTGGCAGTATGCCTAGTAAAAAAAACTCCAATGGAAATAATTCTACAAAAGTCAGCCGAATTAGGAATATGCAAAATTATACCAATAATTTCAGATCGTACAGAAGTGAAAGAATTAAATTATGATAGAGCAAATAAAATAATAATTGAAGCAACTGAGCAATCAAATCAAATGAGTCCTCCTAAAATTGACGAAATAACAAAGCTTGAAAATTTTTTTGCTAATATTAGTCAAGAAACTAAAATTCTTTTTGCTGATGTAAATTCTAGGTATAAACTTAAGGTAAGTGATCTGAAAGATAGAAAGAAAATAAGCATTCTAATTGGCCCCGAAGGGGACTTTTCTCCTCAAGAACTAGAGTTAATTTTGGGTTCTCCTAACCTGACATCTTTTTCCTTGTCTAGAAACATTCTAAGAACCGATACGGCTGTTATAAGTGCTATTTCATTAGTTAATTTTATCAATAATGATCATTAATTGTCGCATTAATTGAATTTGTTAAATATTCTAAAAACTGTATAAAAACTTATGATTAAAAAATTTACTTATTTATTTTTTGTTTTAATAACTGGGCCAGTTTTAGGAAATGAACCTAAAGATTGGCAGCTAGGTTTTCAAAAAGCAGCGTCAAAGGGAATGGAGGATATTGTTTGGTTCCATGATTATATGTTATTACCAATTATTACCGCAATAACAGCGTTTGTATTATTTTTACTTATATATACTTGTATTAGATACCGTTCGTCTAAAAACAAAATAGCCTCAACTACAAGTCATAACACAATGATAGAGGTTCTTTGGACTTTAATCCCTTGTTTAATTTTAATTGTAATGGCAGTTCCGTCTTTCAAAGTTTTATACTCTCAAGACACAATTCCTAAAGCAGATGTCACAATTAAAGCTATAGGTTATCAATGGTATTGGGGTTATGAATATCCAGATGAAAATATTATTTTTGACTCTTATATGGTTGAAGACAAAGACTTAAAAGAGAATCAACCAAGATTATTAACAGTAGATAATGAAGTTTACGTGCCAGTAAACAAAGTTGTTAAAGTCATGATAACAGCAAATGACGTTTTGCATGCATGGGCCCTGCCATCGTTTGGAGTGAAAAGAGACGCGGTGCCAGGAAGAATTAACGAAACGTGGTTTAAAGCTGATAGATTAGGAACTTATTACGGTCAATGTTCAGAACTTTGCGGTATTAAACATGCATTCATGCCAATAACTGTTAATGTAGTATCAGAAGAAGATTATAATTTATGGCTTGAAGAAGCTAAACAAAAATTTGCTAAAGAGAGAATGAATAACAAATTTAAAATAGCTAAAAAATTAAGTGGAGTTTACTAAAATGTACGGGTCAACTACAGCAGATAATCATCATACTCCAACGGGATGGAAAAGATGGGCATACTCTACCAATCATAAAGATATAGGAACGATGTATCTTATCTTTGCTATTATAGCAGGAGTAATAGGTTCAGCTTTTTCAGTTTTAATGAGAATGGAATTAATGCATCCTGGAGACGGTATACTTGGAGGCAACTATCATTTGTACAATGTTTTAGTTACAGGTCATGGATTAATAATGATTTTTTTCATGGTAATGCCCGCAATGATAGGTGGATTTGGAAACTGGTTTGTTCCTATAATGATCGGAGCTCCTGATATGGCTTTTCCAAGAATGAATAATATTTCTTTTTGGTTACTTCCAGTTGCTTTTATTTTATTATTAAGCTCAATTTTTGTTGACGGACCTCCAGGAGCACAAGGGGTCGGGGGAGGTTGGACTATATATCCTCCTTTATCATCTAAAACAGGTCAACCAGGTCCTGCAATGGATTTGGCAATTTTAAGTTTACATATAGCTGGGGCTTCCTCAATTTTAGGAGCAATAAATTTTATAACGACTATTTTAAACATGAGAACTCCTGGAATGACATTACATAAAATGCCTTTGTTCTCTTGGTCAATTTTAGTTACGGCTTTTTTACTTCTTTTATCATTGCCTGTTCTTGCAGGAGCAATAACAATGCTTTTAACTGATAGAAATTTTGGGACATCTTTTTTTGAGGCACAAACGGGTGGTGATCCAGTATTATTTCAGCATTTGTTTTGGTTTTTTGGTCATCCAGAAGTTTATATTTTAATTCTCCCAGGGTTCGGAATGATAAGTCACATAGTATCAACCTTTTCTAAAAAACCAGTTTTTGGATATCTTGGAATGGCTTACGCTATGGTTGCGATTGGAGCAGTCGGCTTTGTTGTTTGGGCTCACCATATGTATACTGTTGGATTAGATACAGACACAAAAGCCTATTTTTTAGCAGCAACAATGATAATTGCAGTTCCTACCGGTATAAAAATTTTCTCCTGGATTGCAACTATGTGGGGTGGTTCGATAAGCTTTAAAACTCCTATGCTTTGGGCTATTGGGTTCATTTTTTTATTTACATTAGGTGGTGTTACTGGCGTTGTACTTGCCAATGCCGGAGTAGATACTGCATTACATGACACTTACTACGTTGTAGCTCATTTTCATTATGTTCTATCTTTAGGCGCAGTTTTTGCAATATTTGCAGGATGGTATTATTGGTTTAGTAAAATGTCTGGCTATCAGTATTCTGAATTTTTGGGAAAACTTCATTTCTGGTTAACATTTATAGGGGTAAATTTGATTTTTTTCCCGCAACATTTTTTAGGATTAGCTGGCATGCCAAGAAGATATGCAGATTATCCAGATGCTTTTGCAGGTTGGAATTATATATCATCCATAGGATCCTATATCTCAATAATTGGTTTAGCTGTATTTTTATTTAATCTTTTATATTCGTTTTTAAAAAAACAAAAAGCAGAACAAAACCCATGGGGAGAAGGTGCTACAACTTTGGAATGGACAGTTACTTCGCCACCACCATTTCATACTTTTGAAGAGCTACCTAAAGTAAAATAAATTGAGTCAAACAATTTCAAAAACTAAACTTCAAAAAATTAAAGTAGCCTACAACTTTCAATCCTTTTTTAACTTAATGAAACCAAGAGTTATGTCTCTCGTGCTGTTTACTTGTATGGTAGGCATGCTAATTGCACCCGTAAATACATCTTTTTTAATTTCAGCAATATCTTTATTTGCTGTAGCTTTAGGATCCGGTGCGGCTGGAGCACTTAATATGTGGTATGAGTCAGATCTTGATGCGATGATGAGCAGAACATGTCTTAGACCAATACCGACAGGAAAAGTAAAAAAAGATCAAGCTTTACTTTTTGGAGTTTTTTTATCAATTACATCTATTTGGATGCTATACTACGTTACAAATTTTATATCTGCAGCTTTATTAGCTTTTACGATAAGCTTTTATTTTTTTATCTACACCATTTGGTTAAAAAGAAAAACTCCACAAAATATTGTTATTGGAGGTGCGGCTGGAGCCTTGCCACCCGTTATTGGTTGGACGATTGCGACTGGAACAATTTCAATCGAACCAATAATACTTTTTTTAATTATTTTTTTTTGGACTCCCTCACATTTTTGGGCTCTAAGTTTATACAAATCTGGAGATTATAAAAAAGCAAAAATACCGATGTTACCAATAATTGCTGGAGTCAAAAAAACTAAAGAAAATATATTAATTTATGCTTTTCTTGTTACACCAGTAGCTGCTGCTCCTTACTTTTTCAATTTCGGGAGCATCTTTTATTTAACTTTTTCCTCAGCAATGTCGTTATATTATATTTATCTTTGTTATAATCTTTACAGAACAGCTGGTGCAAAAAAATCAAATATAATAGCAAGAAAAATTTTTGTGTATTCTATATTTTATTTATTTATACTATTTTTGTTTATTTTAATTGACAATACAATCTTTAAATTATGATGAATAAGAAAAAAAAAAATATTATTACAGCGTTAATTCTTATTTTATTTATGATTTTTTTATTTGTGTTAACTTTTTATAACATTGGAATTTATAATAGAGAAATTTAATGACTTTGGATAAAAAAAAACTTACACCGCTAGCCCTTGTTTTTATCTTTATCCTTATGCTGGGTCTATCATTTGCTGCAGTACCCCTTTATGATCTTTTTTGCAGAGTAACAGGTTTTGGTGGAACTACTCAAAACGCCTCAGAAAAAGAAATACCAAAAATTATTGTTGATCAAAATTATAAATTAAGATTTGATACAAATATAAATAGTACGCTTGATTGGGACTTTTACCCTGAAAAAAACACTCTTAATTTAAAGCCGGGAGAAGTACATACCGTAAAATTTAAAATTGAAAATAAAAGTAGCGATGAAAGCTCTGGATCTGCTTCTTTTAATGTATCTCCGCCTTCTTTTGGAGTTTATTTAAATAAAATAGGTTGTTTCTGTTTCGAAAAACAAACCTTGAAAGCGGGCGAGAATCAAGAATTTCTCCTAACATTTTTCTTGGATCCAAAAGTAGTAGATGATAATAAAACAAGAGATGTTTCTGATGTGACATTATCGTTCACTTTCTTTGCGTCTGACTATTATAAAAAGAATAAAATTTAAAGATGTCATCAAATCAAAAAAAACACGATTTTCATTTAGTAGACCCAAGTCCTTGGCCTATATATGTTTCATTTGCTACTCTTATTTTGGCTTTCGGGGCAGTTTATTATTTTCATACTAAAACTCTCTGGCTTTTGTTAATAGGAACAGCACTTGTTATTTATGGTGCATTTATGTGGTGGAGAGACGTTATAGAGGAAGCTGAACATCAAGGTCACCATACCCTTGTAGTTCAAATTGGCCATAGATATGGAATGACACTATTCATTGCCTCAGAAGTGATGTTTTTTGTTGCTTGGTTCTGGGCTTATTTTAACGCAAGCCTTTTTCCAACAGAAGCAATCAGCAATACTTGGCCACCTCCTGATATAAAAACTTTTGATCCATGGGACATTCCTTTAATAAATACTTTAATACTCTTGTTATCAGGAACTACAGTGACATGGGCTCATCATGCAATGATAGAAAATGATAGAAAAGGTTTGGTTAATGGTTTAGTTGCGACTGTATTTTTAGGTTTCATTTTTTCGTGTTTGCAAGCTTATGAATATCATCATGCTACCTTTACAATCGATGGAAACATTTACGGCGCAACATTTTACATGGCCACAGGTTTTCATGGTTTTCATGTTATAATTGGAACAATATTTCTTGCTGTTTGTTTGTTCAGATCAATGAAAGGACATTCAAATCCTGATCACCACTTTGGCTTTGAAGCGGCCGCCTGGTATTGGCATTTTGTTGATGTAGTATGGTTATTTTTATTTGCGGCTATATACATTTGGGGAAGCTAAAAATAATTGAAAAAAATTTATATATTTAATATTTTTGTATTTTTTTTTATAATATTATTTTGTTCCCTAGGGTCTTGGCAACTTTACCGTCTACAGTGGAAACAAGATTTGATTTCTCAGATTAATTCAGGACTAAATTCTAAGCCTATCGAATATACCAATCAAATCACTAAAAACTACCAAAGAGTTAAAGCGTCAGGTCGATATGATTTTAGTAATCAAATATACCTTTATAGTTTAAATGATAAAGGCCAACCTGGATACGATGTTATTACGCCATTTTTAATTCCAAATAAAAAAAATATTTTAGTAAATAGAGGTTGGATCAAAAAAGAATTCAAGTATTCAGATAAAATAAATTATAATTCAAAAAATATTCAAGGCCTAATGAGAGAAGTTTCAAAAGGAAATATTTTTACTCCAGAAAATGATATAGAAAATAATATTTGGTTTTTAATAGATCTTGATGAAATAAATAATTTGACAGGTTTAAAATTCAATAAACTTATATTATATTTGGAAGACAATGAAATAACTGCACCTAATCCCAAAAAAATTACTATAGACTTGCCAAACAATCACCTTAAATATGCTATAACTTGGTATGCAATATCAGTATCAATATTTTTTTACTATTTATATTTTAGAAGAACAAAATGAAATATTTTAGCACTAGAGATAAATCTTTAAAATTTAGTTTTAAGGATATTTTTCTAAGAGGCCTTGCTCCAGATGGAGGTCTATTTTTACCCTACAATATAAAAAAGTTTAATCAAAATGAACTTAATGACTTGAGTAAACTTAATTATAATGAATTAGCAACAGAGATCATCTTTAATTTTTGCAAAGAAGAAATAAATAAAAGCGATCTAAAATCTTTGATAAAAAAATCTTATAGTAATTTTAAAAATGATGAAGTCGTAAATTTTAAAAAAATTGGGAAAATAAGTCTTCTTGAGCTCTATAATGGACCAACATTAGCGTTTAAAGATATTGCTATGCAGGTCATAGGAAATTTATATGATTATTTAAAAATAGCTGAAAGAAAAGTTGTAAATATTATAGTTGCTACTTCGGGTGATACAGGTTCAGCAGCTATTGCTGCCTTAAATAATAGAAAAAATATAAACTTATTTGTATTACATCCACATAATAAAATTTCAAATATTCAAAGAAAAATAATGACTACGATTGGCGGTCCAAACATTTACAATATTGCTGTCGAAGGTTCTTTTGATGATTGTCAAAAAGTTGTAAAAGAACTTTTTAATGATGATAATTTTAGATCAAAAATAAATATGTCCGGAGTTAATTCTATAAATTGGGCAAGAATATTATGTCAGATTGTTTATTATTTTTTCTCGTACTTTAAATTAAAAAAAGAAAATATCTGTTTTTCAGTTCCAACTGGTAATTTTGGGGATGTCTACGCTGGATATATTGCAAAAAAAATGGGTCTACCAATTAATAAATTGATAGTAGCAACTAATCAGAATGATATATTACAAAGAGTGATTAATACGGGTGAGTACAAACCTGATAAAGTTAAGCAGTCAATTTCTCCTAGTATGGATATTCAAGTTGCCAGTAATTTTGAAAGGCTACTTTATAATATTGTAGGTCAAGATGATAAAAAAGTTCATTCATTTATGAAAAGCCTCTCTGAAAAAGGTTCATTTCAATTAAATCAATATGAGATTGAAGATATAAAAAAAGATTTTGAGTCTGTAAAAATCAGTGATGAGGAAACTCAAATGATCATAAAAAATATTAATGATAAATATAATTTTATTATTGATCCTCATACTGCTACAGGTTTTGGGGCTGCAAATAAAATGAAAAATCTGGAAAATATTGTCGTTCTAGGAACTGCACATCCTTTTAAATTTAATGAAACTATCAAACAAGCTATTGGAATAAATTTAAGTCCTCCAACTCAATTAAAGATGGATATGGATAAAGAAGAAAAATTTGATATAGTTGATAATAACAATTCACAAATAAAAAATTACATTCTAAGTAAACTAAAATGAAAATAAAAGTTGGAGAAAAAATACCAAGTGCTGAATTATTTTATCTTGATCAAGAAAATGAAGTAAAAAAAATTAATATTTCAACTCTTTGTAAAAATAAAAAAACTATTATTTTAGGTATGCCTGGAGCTTTTACGAAAACCTGTTCAGCTCTTCATTTGCCAGGTTTTATTAAAAATTATGATCTTGCATTAAAAAAAGGGGTAGAAAAAATTATTTGTATAGCTGTAAATGATCCAAATGTTATGAAAGCTTGGGGAAAAAGTCAAAATGCAGGAGATAAAATACTTATGCTGGGCGATCCTTTTTGTCAGTTTACTAAAGCCATTGGTGCCGAGGTAGATAAGTTCGAAAAAGGCTTAGGAGTTCGATCAAATAGATACACTATGTTAGTAGAAAATGAATTAGTAAAGATTTTTGAAGAGGAAGCAGAGACAGCATCTTGCAAATTGTCAGCGGCAGAAAGTTTTTTAAAAATAATATAAAATTTTACTTTTTTGTTTCGAGTACCGCTAATTCGTCAACTTCATTATTAAACTTGTTTCCCGCATGTGCTTTAACCCACTGCCAACTATTTTTATGTTTTTTGCATAAATTATCCAATTTGATCCAAAGATCTTTATTCTTAACAGGTTTTTTGTTAGCGTTTTTCCAGTTGTTTAACTTCCATTTGTTTATCCAATCAGTTATCCCATCTTTGACGTACTTAGAGTCAGTATAAATAGTGATCTCAGATCTTTTTTTAATTTTTTTTAATGCCATTATAGGGGCCATTAATTCCATTCTATTATTTGTTGTATTATTTTCATTTCCAGAGCTAATAGATTTTGAAGAGTCGTCATCTAAGGTTATTGCTGCCCATCCTCCTTTTCCAGGATTACCAGAGCAAGCCCCATCTGTATAAATCTTTATAATCATTAAAAAAAATAATCTTCAAAATTTTTAGAATTTTTATGAAATTCTAATCTTTTCAAATATTCCATTGGATCTTTTACTTTTACAATTGCCCCTTCTACTGTATTTAAAGCATCGAATACTCTTGTTAAAAGAAATCTTAGGGCTGACCCTTGAGAGAGTACTTTTATACTTTTTTTTTCTTCATCTGAAAGTTTTCTTGTTTCATTATACCCATCTATAAATTTTTTTGCTTTTGTGACATTAAAACTTAAATTATTTTGAGGTCCATCGAAACAGAGAGCATTAAAACAAATAGCTATTTCAAAAGCATAGAAATCATTGCATGAAAAATAAAAATCTATAATTCCACTAAATTTATCTTCTTTAAAAAAAATATTATCGCTAAATAAATCTGCATGAATAATACCACTTGGTAAATTTGATGGCCAATTTTTTTCAACATCAGTCAAGTTTGATTCAATTAATTTTGGAAGATCTTTATGTATTTCACTACATTTATCTTTCACTGAATTAAATATTTTTCTCCAAGATTTAATAGATAAGTCGTTTTGTCTTTTAATTGTAAATTTTTTTGTAATTTCGTGCATTTTACTTACCTCTTTACCTACAGATTTACAATTTTCAGGATTAAGAATATTTTTTGCCTTTCCCTCGATAAAACTTACAATCATAAGTTTTTTGTTATTGAATTCAGTAATAGGATTATTTTTAGTATTTATTAAAGGTACTGGGCACTTGAAACCTGACTTATTTAAACCAATCATTAAGCTAGAAAAAAAAGGCAAATCTTCTTCTTTAACTCTTTTTTCATAAACTGTAAGAATATATTTTTTTTTGTTAACTAATAAAAAATAATTTGTATTTTCAATTCCTTCTTGTATTCCCTTAAAGCTATTGAGATTTCCAATAGTATAATTAGATAAAATTGATTTTATTTCTTTTTCATTAAATTTAGTATAAACAGCCATCTAATTTAACTCTTTAGGTAATTTAAAAACTACTTTTTCTTCAGCGACAATAACTTCTTCTATAGAAACTTCACAATTTTTTTTTATATCATTTATTAAATTTTGTACCAGCTGTTCTGGAGCCGATGCACCTGAAGATATACCTATTTTTTTGCATCTTTTAATATCTTCGATGGGTAATTTTTTTCCAAAGTGTATTAAAATTGAATTTTTACAACCTGCTTTTTTTGCTACCTCAACTAGTCTAACAGAATTTGAAGAATTTCTGCTACCAATTATAAAAACCATATCACAGTTTGGCGCTATTTTTTTTACTGCTTTTTGTCTATTAGTTGTTGCGTAACATATATCCTCTTTAATTGGTCCTTTTATTTTCGGAAATTTAATCTTTAACAATTGAATTATATCTGCTGTATCATCTACTGATAAAGTAGTTTGAGTAATATAGGCCAATGGTTTTTTAAAAATATTTACATCTAAGTTTCTGGCATCTTCAACTGTTTCAATGAGCCTTATACTTCCTGCAGGAAGCTGCCCCATTGTGCCAATAACTTCTGGGTGATTTTTATGGCCGATCAAAATAATGTCAAAGCCATTTTTAAAATGTTGTTCTGATTCTCTGTGAACCTTAGAAACTAGAGGACATGTGGCATCGACATAGGATAAATTTTTTAATTTAGCTTCTTCAGGAACTTTCTTAGGAACTCCATGAGCTGAAAATATCACTGGTCTTGTATTATCTTTAATCTCAGAAAGCTCTTCTACAAACACAGCTCCTCTTTTTTTTAAATCCTCAACGACTTGTTTATTATGTACTATTTCATGCCGTACATAAACTGGTGAACCGTATTTATCTAAAGCTTTATTTACAATCTCTATTGCCCTATCAACACCAGCACAAAAACCTCTTGGTGAAGCTAAGTATATTTTAAGTTCATTTTTCATTTTTTTCTAAAAGATATTCGAGCAATATATGCGGAAATGTAAGCGACGCCAAACCAATAAATATTACCTTATATATAGCTTCGTTTAGTTCATAAAAATTATTTAAAAAATATATGGCAATTACAAAAGCAAAACCAGTTATCAATGTGAGCGGAATGGCTTTAATAACAAATTTCTTTAAACCAGTTCTAAACGTTTTGTCTAATTCAAAAATTAGAGTGATCGAATGCCTTATTGAATGAAGAAAACAGAAGTATAAAGTAAAAGCTAAAATAGGACTTAAAAAATAATTTAAGATTAATATTGACAAAAAATCCATAACTACCAATCCTTTAAAAAAGAAATTTTTACCATAAGATAAAAAAATATTTGATAGTAAGCTAATCAGCAGGAATGATAAGAGAAAGTTGTTACTAAATAATGAAGACTCAAAAATACTGAAATTTAAAGTTCTAAATATTTCATAAGTTGCCTCTCTTTGAAAAAATAATGGAGCTATAATTACAGAAGACCCTTTAAAAAAAAATAAGAGCTCATTTAAAAATTTTTTTTTTTTAATAATAAATACAGTATCTTCTTTGCCAAAATGATAAGAAGCGACGATTAAAAAAATTAATAAAATGATATCAGGGAATATAACCCATAAAAATATTATTAGTGAAGATATTGCTAAATATGCAATATAAAAAATAAAATTTGAATTTATTCCATAAATATTAAAAAGTTTTTTACCCTTAATATTATCTAATGATCCATGAGAAATTCCGATTATTAAAATTAAAAATAAACAAAAAATAGTTAATTCAAAATTTGACAGAAAGATATATGTAGGGCTTATTAAAATACTTAAAATAAAAAAAATAATAGAATGTTTAAAATTAATAGTGTTCATTAATCAATTAAAGCTTTTAAAAAAATTAATTTAGGCATTTTGCATATTATTTTAAAATCTTCTAAAATATTACTCTTATTCGATAAAAATTTTATAACAGTATTAGATGAATTTCTAAACATTTTAAAAAAAATATTTGGCATTTTTTCTGGATTATTTTTTAAAACTTTTAAAAAAATATTATCTAAAAATTGATATTTTTTTCCAATCGAGTAAATACCTTTATTTTGAATATCATCAATATTTTCTCTTATGTATTTACTATGTTCTTGTATATTTAAAAAAGTATATCCAGTGCTTAATCTTGTCATTCCACCTGCTGAACCAATATTAATTATCTTTTTTTCTTTTTTTAAGTTTGGGTAAAATAATGGTATTGCTCCTGTCTCAACATAATTAATCTTATATCTCTTAATGCGTAAATTATTTTTAATATAATTTTCTAATTGAGTGTCATAATTCATCAAATTTCTATTTTCTAAAGTTGATAGCCAGGTTGTTTCTATTAAAGCTTTATTTCTTGAAAACGGAAGAGTGTAAAAAAAATGTACACCATTTCCCTGTTCGCAGTTAAAATCCATTAAGTTAAAAATTTTATCGTCAAAAATACTTTCATTTGTCTCGATCTCTATGCCTTTAAAGTGTTGCCAAAGTTTTGACTTTTCAACATTATTTTCAAATACGCTGTTAAAGATAATTGAGTTAGTTGTGTTTATTTCATTAATATTTTTAAAAAATTTTATATTTATATTTGCGGAAAGCTTAGAACTAATTTTTTTATAGAATTTCTCACTATCTATACTTTGATAAGGATATTTATCATTTTTTAATTCATGTGAAGTCTCAGATGTATTTATTGAAAAATTATTCCAACTTTTAATTACACAGTCCTCAAAATTATGATCATAAACTCTCCAAAAAGACCAAGTCTTATCTCTCTTATATTTTGAGCGTGGCTCAATTATCGCTAAAGATTTATCTTTTAATTTATTGTTTATCTCTAATTCATAAGCCAAAGACAATCCAGCACAACCCCCTCCAATTATCACATAATTAAATTCTTTCATCTAAATTTATTTCTTTTTTTATTACTGAATGAATATCCTCATTTAAGTAATTCATATTTGAATAAAATAATAGCTTTAAAAAATCACCAATAGAAAGAACAGTTTGTAGAATTTTGCCTAAAATAGGAACATAAATTTTTCCTGCGTTTTTATAATTTTCAATATTTTTTTGTTTCAAAATATAATGTCCAATTTTTTTATAAACTCTTCTGGCAACAATCACAGAAAACCGTGAACTTAATGGAATTGATTTGATTGCTGGAAAAGATCTTTGATAAAAAATATCCGCTATCTTAATAGTTTGTTTGATAACATCGAAATTGCATTCAATATACTGTCGATTTTTCTTTTTATCTTCCATTACATCTCGAGAAATATTTGTCAATTGCATAGCTATTCCAAGGTCTATTGCACCTTTAAGAGATTCTTTGTTTTTTACTTTAAGTATTTTTGACATCATCAAACCAACAGTACCAGCTACTCTATAAGAATATATCAATAAATCTTTCTGAGAATTAATTTTAATTTCGTTGTTCAAGTCACTTTCAATACCATCAAATAAATCGCCCACTATTAATTTGGAAATTTTTTCATTATTAAGAAGTTCCCACATATTTTTAATAATTAAATTATCAAAGTTCTTGTTAAAAAAGTTTTTTTTAAATTTAAGAAATTTTCCTTTTTTTGTATCTAAATCAATATCGTCGTCAGCAATGTCATCTAATACCCTACAAAAATTATATAAAGCTGAACACTTAGCAAACGTTTCTTTTGTTAAAAAAAAACTTGCCCAATAAAAAGATTTTGCATGTATCTTTAGTAAATTTTTATTCATTTAAATAATCTGTCTAAAACTTTAGCTGAAGAAAGGACCCCTGGCATTCCAGCTCCAGGATGCGTTCCTGCTCCTACAAAATATAAATTTTCAAAAATTTCTGATTGATTATGAAATCTAAAGTACGCAGATTGAGAAAATTTAGGTTGAATAGAAAAACCTGATCCATGTAATGTGGCAAGATCTTTTTCAAAATAATCTGGAGTGAGATAAAAATCACCTATAACATTCTCTTTAATTCCAGGTAATACAGATCTATCCATTTTTTCTAAAACTAATTTTTTAAACTTTTCTCCTTCATCCGACCAATTTATTTTTGACAAATTATTGGGAACAGGAACTAAAACATAAAAAGCATCTTGTCCCTCTGGTGCCATATCAGGATCAGTTGCTGAGGGTCTATGTAAGTAATAACTTATATCATCGGAGAGAATTTTCTTTTCAAAAATTTTTGTTAAATGTGTTTTATATGATTTGCCAAAAAAAATAGTATGATGAGCAACATCTTTATATTTTTTCTTTGAACCAAAATAATAAACAAATAAACCCATTGAATAATCCATTCTTTTAATTTTTTGTTTAAACAAAAAATTATAATTATTTTTAGACCTTATTAAATTTTTATAAACGTTTGGAGGGTCAGAATTACAGATTAGATAGTCACAATTAATAATTTTGGAGTTATTTATTTTTACCGACTTGATTTTTTTATTTTCAGTTAATATTTCTGTAACTTCTGCATTTTTTATTACATTTATTTTTTCTTCTTTCATTAATTTTTCTAATCCTTTTATGACTTCTATTCCCTCTTCATCCATTAATTTTTCCAAACCATTAATAATGTTGCCTGTTCCACCCATCGAATAATGTATTCCCCATTTTTTTTCTAAATATAAAATTAGT
>MDTB01230431.1_pt1 | contig 33009 bp, 33 predicted proteins | sample 811161 | NCBI WGS metagenome assembly MDTB01 (sample SAMN05326650, study PRJNA326480) | marine metagenome | isolation source: seawater | place: Mediterranean Sea | collected 2009 | reverse complement strand
TGTTGATATGGTTGCTGATATGTGGGCAGAGTATGATAGAATAGAGGAGGAACGTAAACTACAACTTGAACTTGATCTATGACTATAGCAGGTTTAGCAATTTGGTAAATGCACCGTTCTCATAAAGCGGCTAAAGTGGGTTCAACTCCCACAACCTGCATTCGGGAGTATGGCGGAATCGGTAGACGCACCAGACTTAAAATCTGTTGAGCATTATGCTCGTGGGAGTTCAAGTCTCCCTACTCCTATTATTAATAATAAACTATGTCTAAGTATGATTTTGGTGGTCTTGATAGACACCCTGCTAACATTTTACGTTTAATCAGTGAGTTAGAAGGATCATCTCAACTATGTAAATACATGGGTTTTGAAGAGGACATGAACACATTGAATGAGATGAAGAAACCTTATTACAAACTATATTTTAAAACCAAAAAAGAATATGGAGAATGAAAATGAATTAATATCACCATAAATACGACAAGCAGAAGCAATACGATGTCGTTTCATCCATACAATTTAACATCAAAATATGTCTTTTGCACATTTCCGGTAAATTATACAATCATCGTGAAGATGTATTTTATTGAGGGAATGCCTTTTACATATGATAAAGTAGAAAAAGAAGAACTAGAAGATGTTTGGATAAGAGCAGAGGCAGCATTAAATCCAGAGTTTACAATGGAGCAGGTAGATAGATACTCTTCGTATCTTATTGATGAAGAATTACACCCATGTTTATATTCAGTTGAAACGACTAATCCAGAGTTAATGCCAGATGACACGTTTTCATGATTATATTGAAGGTATTTTTGACAATAAAGAACAAGCATTAAAATATCCTACTAGGTATGCTAGAATTATTATTAATCATAAGTGGATCGGTGGTGATTGGTTTGAGGGAACCCAATCTTTTCATAAAAGAGAACCCTATAGGAAATTTCTAATTCGTATTTTCCCAGAAGGGGAAAAAATTCGCGTCAAAAATTATGACCTAAAAGGCGTATATAAAGAAGGATGTGATACGTTATTTGAATTAATTGGGAACAGATATCATGGTAGTAATACTGAGTGTACTTGCTGGGTTATTTGGAAAGGAATTAAAACTTACTTGACAAACAGCATAATTTTAGGTTATAATGATTACAAGGTTATGGATTCGGGAATTGATCCTGAGACTGGAAAAAAACTTTGGGGTTCTCAATGGGGACACTTAGAGTTTAAACGCCAAACTAGCTCAGCTGGTAGAGCAGGTCTTTTGTAAAGATCAGGTCGCAGGTTCAAGTCCTGTGTTTGGCTTTCCACTTTTGTGGAATAGGTGACGCCACCGATATGTCGGACAGGGGTTCAATTCCCCTCACCTCCATTCATGGGGGTGCCATGGTTTAGACGGGGTATAAGGAGTGTTACTGAAACCTGCTTGGATAAGCAAACCATAGATGCAAAAACATCTGACACCGCAGCGAATAATATCGTTGCATTCTCCCGCACTCGCGAACTCGCGACTGCCTGAATGGGAGATCGGGGTTAAACTAGCCTTGTTAACCAAGTAGTTCTGGGGGGTGAGATGCCCCTTTCTTAATCCTTGAGGTGAAATACCTCTTTAATCCCGAGTAGCTCAGTGGCAGAGCTGGTGACTGTTAATCACTCGGTCGCAGGTTCAAATCCTGCCTCGGGAGTTGTATAAATAATCTGAGATCAGATCTTAGTAACCGCAGCGGTTGAGTAATATGGCTTTGACTAGACTTGACAATCTTATTAGTAGTAAAACTGGTAAGTATTTGTATGTCTCCCCCGATGATTTTAATGCTTCGGATGAGTTGAACAACAGGGGAAATTCCCCAATTAGACCATTTAAGTCTATTCAGAGAGCATTCTTGGAAATTGCGAGGTATTCATACCTTCCTGGTCCTGATAATGATCGTTTTGACCAGTTCACGATCATGTTGATGCCTGGTAATCATTATATTGATAACCGTCCTGGCATTGTTGGAACTACAGGTATTGATGCATTTGCATTCAATCAAGCATTAAATGAGTGGGAAGATAACTCTAATCTTGATATCTCAGATCCAAATAATATTCTTTATAGATTTAATAACACTGAAGGTGGTGCAATTCTACCTAGGGGTTCATCTCTCGTAGGTTATGACCTTCGTAGAACTGTTGTACGTCCTTTATATGTTCCAGATCCTGCAGATAGGTTAGAGAAGCGTTCTGCTATCTTTAATGTAACTGGTGCATGTTATTTCTGGCAGTTTACGATTAAAGATGGTGATCTAGAACCTTCTTCTCCTCTCTACAATAAGAACGAAGGTGTAGGTAAAGTATATTATCAGAATGGATACTGGGATCAACTAGCAATTCCTAACTATTCTCACCATAAACTAACTGTATTTGAATATGCAGACAAAGAAGAATTAGGTCTATACTATCAGAAGATTGCTAAGGCATTTTCTCAGTATCAACCAACAATTGACGATCCTGGTGAATTCACTGAAAGAATTCAAGAAACCAGAATTGTTGGTCCTCTATCAGACATTCGCTCTATTGAGAGCATTGAGTGTGTAGATTCCTCGCCTGCAGGAACAATTAGTGTTAATATTACCACTAAAGTAAACCATGGTTATTTCAAGAACCAGTTTGTTTCTATTGAAAACAATGGGTTGGATGATCAATTAAACGGTACTTTCCCTGTAGAAGATATTGATCTAGTAGATGGTAGAAAGTTCACTTATAAAATTCCCGGAACTGTTGCATCTCTTGGAACTAGTATAAGTTTAGTTAGTGGAACAGTATATACGGCTCAAAGTGGATTGAGTGCAAATGCTGTAGTTAAAGCGGAAGTTGATTCTGTTGAATCCGCGTCTCCGTATGTCTTTAACTGCTCTATTCGCTCTACCTGGGGTATTTGCGGAATCTGGGCAAACGGTCTTAAGGCGACTGGATTCAAATCAATGGTTATCGCTCAGTATACGGGCGTTTCATTGCAGAAAGATGATAGAGCATTCATTCGTTATGATGAGTATTCTAACACGTTTAATCAGGCATCACTAACTGATGCATTTGCTACTGTTCCATATCACACCAAAGGTGATGCATATTGGAAGGATGACTGGAGAAACTTCCACGTTCGTGCATCAGATGACGCATTCATTCAGAACGTTTCTATCTTCGCTGTTGGTTTTGCTGATCACTTCCTGATGGAAAGTGGTGGTGATATGTCCATCACGAACTCAAACTCCAACTTTGGTAATACATCACTGCATGCTATTGGTTTTAAAGGATTTGCCTTTAATCAAGATAAGGGTGGTTATATCACGGATATTGTTCCTCCAAAAACTATCCCTGAGACACAAGGAAATACCAAGAAGAATGCTTATTACACCATTGATGTAAAAGCATCTAATGATCCTAATAATCACAGTAAAATTTACTTTGGTGATGATGAAGCATATGATCCTGCTAAGAGACCTGCAGCATCAATTGATGGATTTAGAATTGGTGCAAGAAGTAATGAAAAATTATATGTAAAATTAACTCCAAGAAGTGCTGGTGCTAGTAACATCTTTGATGCTACGTTATCACCAAATGGATTTAGAAAATTTACTGCAACTGCATCTATCCTTAATCCTAGTAGTCTTGTACTTAATAATAAGGATCTTGATGCAGCAGATAGAATTGAAGAAAATAAGAGTTTCATTGCTGCTGAAGCATATGGATATATTACTGGAAAGTATCCAAGTCTCGTAGTTAAATCTGGTATTAGTATTGAGAAGTGTCGTCGCGATATTGGATATCTAATTGATGCCACGGTACAGGATCTCCGTCTTGGTGGTAATATTAATACTATTCAGGCAGCAGAGTCTTATTATGTTGGAAATAATCTTTCTTATATCACCGGAGAACTATCAGAAACTTTAGAAGGATATAACTACGCAAGAGATTTAGCAATTGCAGCAATGCGTAATTTCGCATATCTGCGTCAAGGTGTTTCTACTACAGCAGCATCTTCTATTGTAGACATTGGTGATACTTCTGGTATTTCTCAGGGTATGATCGTTGCAGATTACGATCCCTCTGAGTTTACTGATGGTAAGTTAAATGCTGGAGCTTCACGTCCTAATGCTCCTGCCATCCCAGATAACACCTATGTTAAGCGTGTTATTGATGCAACTACAATTGAGTTGGGTCAAAAAGCAGTATATAGTGAGAAGAAACTAGTATCTGATCGTTATGGAGACGCAAAAGATTTAATCCTTCTCAATAAAGCATTCATTGCTGCTGAAGCATATGATCGCATGGTCCTTGACTTCCCTGGATTTGTTACTCCTACGGGTAATCCACAGGATTGTAAAGATGATATTATTGATGTAATTGAAGCAGTTGCAGAAAATACCGCCTTTGGTGGTAATGCTGTTACTTATGATGCAGCATACTTATATGAAACCGGTGCTCATGTTGCTGGTGAAGAAGATGAGACTATCAAAGCATTCACATATGCTAGAGATATGTGTATCCAAGTCATGCGTAATGAAGATGTATTCATCTTCGGATCTCATGGTTTAGCACAACAGAAAGATACTACTATTACATATGAAGCACCTGAACTAGTAAAAGATCGTTATGGCGATGCTCGTAATCTAATTCTTGCTAACAAAGAACTTATTGCTGAAGAAGCAGTAGCAAGAATGATGAATGTGTACCCTGCCCATACGTATGGTTCTGGTTATACTTCTGCCGATTGTGTTGATGATGTTAGAGATCTGCTAGAAGCAGTCGCTGATAACTTAGCATATGGTGGTAACGATAAAACTTGGGATGCTGCTTATTCATATGTTAAAGGTGCTCATGTAGTAGGCGAAGAAGCAGAAACAAATTATGCTTTTGAACAAGCAAAAGAAATGGCTGCTCAGGTAATGAGAAACCAAAAAGTTCTCTCTATCGGATCGCATGGTTTAACTCAAACTTATAGTAACTCTGTACACACCTTTGTATCTGCTCTTGCCGCTGCTGTATCATCTGGTGGCAACTATACACATACATTCGTATCTTCTGCAACAAATGGAGTTACGTCAAGTGCAGGTAACTTACCAAACGCAGTTACAGATGTAGCATATACTGCAACAACTGGTGATATGACTATCACCTCTACTGGGCATGGGTTAACAACATCAAATACAATTTCTATTGTTGATAATGCACTAACCTTTACCTGTGCAATGGATGGTAATACAGCAACCAAGACATATCCAAGATCTACAGACCCCGTATCTGGACAGAATATTGCTATCACAGCAACAACCACAGATACCTTTACTATAAACGTAGGTGCATCACCGATTGTAAATCATGATGTTACGAATGCAACTTATGATGCAGCAACTGGTCTAATGGTATTGACAATTGGTGCTCACACACTGACTGCAGGGACAAGTATTAAAATTGCTGCTAACTCATTAACATTCACTTGTAGTCAGGATGGAAATGCATCTCAACATACTTATCCTAGATCAGGTGACCCCGCATATGATACTGCTGTAAACATTAGTGCTGTAACTGCAAATACAATTACAGTTAATGTTGGTATTGCTAATTCTGGGTTTGATAATGTTACATATGACCTACCAGATCCAGTAATTGATCGTAATGGTGATGCTCGCAACTTAATCATTTCCAATAAGGCATTGATTGCTGCTGAAGCATATGAAAGAATGATGGCTGAGAATCCTGGATATGTCCATCCAACTGGATATGGTCCGCAGGATTGTATTGATGATATTCTAGATTTTGTCAATGAAGTTTCTTATAACCTAGCATTTGGTGGAAATGATAGGGTTTGGGACATGGCAAACCTATATGTTGTAGGACAACATGTTGTAGGTGAAGAACTACAAACTACTCAGGCGTTTGAGTATGCTAGAGACCTAATGGTCCAAGCAATGAGAAATGAAACCATGCTCCTTATTGGTAGTCATGGTTTAACCCAGACAAAAGATACAACTATTACAGTTGATGCTCCTACACCTGTAGATAATAAGTCTGCAGATGCAAGAAACTTAATCCTAGCAAACAAAGACTTTATTTCTGAGATTGCTTTGGGTAGAATGTTAGCAAACTTCCCAACATATACATCTCCTACTGGATATACAACTGATGATTGTCTTGATGACATTAAGGACGTTGTAGAAGTTGTTTCACATAACTTAGCATATGGTGGTAATGACAGAGTATGGGATGCTGCTAACTTCTATGCTACTGGGGGACATGCTTCGGGATCTGTAAACGAAACAATCTTCGCGTTTACTGAAGCACGTGCTCTCATGATTGAGGTCATGAGAAACGAAAATGTAACTATCGGTGGTCATACAACATTAACTCAATCTAAAGACTTAACGATTACTGCTGATGGATCACCTGTTTGTGCTTCACAGGCAGCTACGATCACCACGTTGATTCAAGTTCTTACTAATACCATTACCTCTGGTAATTTACTATATGGTATTACCCGTACTTTATCTAATGCCTCATGTAATGATGTTAAATCAGCTCTGACAACGTTCACTGATCTAGTTACTGTTGCTATCAACACACCATCTTCCCTTGCTAACGTTGCAAGAACTTTGTCTGTTGGATCATGCGAGGATGCTAGAACGACTATTACTACACTCTTTACTATTGTTCAGAATGCAGTATTAACGCCAACATCACTTTCATCTGTTCTTAGAACTGTATCTAACGGATCTTGTCAGAATGTAGCATCTGCTGTTACTACTCTGTTCCAGATTGTTAATAATACAATTGCAAATCCTGGATACTTACAGTCAGTTGATAGAGTTGAGTCTCCACTCGGACTTGCATTTGGTCCATCGGTAAATGCAAACGCAACCACCACAAACTCCTACCTATACTTCACTTTAACTTCAGGCGTATATACATCTGAGTTCTCACCAACTGTTGACGATACCATTACTCAACATACCTCTTATCCAGAGTGTGCTGATCAAGCTTCTGCTATTCGTCAGTTCTTTACTAATATCTCAACGATTATTCAGACCGGTCTGAATACTATTCCTAGAGTAGAACCTTCTCAACTTACCACACAACTTGCTTCTAGAGCAACAACTTGGACTCTTAGAACAGGTGCTGGTGCCAACCCACATAACCTAGAAACTGGCACACCAATTAGATTGGTTCCACGTCCTCGTTATGATAGCGTAACCAACTCTTATGTTGATGTTGATAAGAGAAAGATTAGACTTCCAAATGGTTTTGAAACCAACGAAGAGTATTATGTAATTGCTCCTGCAAGAAAGACAAAACCCGAACCTTACGAAGGAACTTCAGTCTTTAACGGAACAGATCAAACAAAAATTATGCTTGCAAACAGCAAAGAAAATGCTGCAGCAGGTATCTATATTCCCTCTGCTGAAGTAGAGTCTATTGATCCTGATATTGAAATTGATGTATATCAATTTGTATTAGATGATAATTATGATTTGCATCAGTACAATTGTATCCTAGAGGCAAATACTAACTCTAAGATTCGTACTGATGTACCACATATCTTTGATGTTCCTTTTGCAGATATTTCTGGTCATCAGGTATTCTTTAGAGCAAATGAAGGTGGAAGTGTTCCTCTTGTAGGTTCTAACTATGCTGGAGATAGTTCTATCTCTGATAGCAATGGTAGAATTCGTGGAGATAAATTCTTCTGGGCAAGATATCAAACTGAAAAAACTTTCACTATTCACGCAACAAAGTCAGATGCAATTGCTGATATTAATGCAATTACATTCCAGACTGGTTCTTACGACTTCTCAACATTTGCAGATAAGCGTGAATCACCTGTAAAATATGATCCGTCATATTTAAATCCAAATACTACACCAGCAATTTATGGTAAGTGGTATATGCAGGTTGAGGATCATTCTTCTAATGTTAATGATCCTAGGTATGATGAAAGTATCTTGACTAGACTGCATGAGAATACTTATAGCGATATCTCTGGTCAAGATAAGACTAACGATGCTTGGTTTGAAAGGATCAAGGATGAAAGAGATAAAGATGATCGTATCTATCGTCTTCGTTATGTTATTCCTGATTACTTACAAGCAGTTCGTGATCCTATTAATGGATTCTCTATTAAAGTTCGTAAGGATGAAACTAGAAAACTTCTGCCACAAAAACTTGTACTTAAACCAGTATCTGGTTCTGTAACAAAAGCAAGGTTCTTCAACCCAGTACAAGCAAATGAAGTTATTGGTTTCACTAAGGCAGATTTCCTTAGTAATAATCTAAATGAAGAGACTGCATATGATCCATACAAGAGAGATGTTGTAGGTACAACTCAGTACGCTAAGAGTATTGAGACTTCTAATTATGTCTCAATGACTATTCAGTCTGGTAGATACTTTAATGATACACAAAGTGGTGACGAACTATTAGAACTGACTGTATTTGACTTAGGTATTACAAACGTTGGATTGTTGAATGAGACGTTTACCACAGTTAAGATTACTTCACCTCAGGGTGGTTCTTTCGTTGCTAATAAGACTCAATCAAATTCCACAAATAGAGTTGATTGGTATGGTAATTCTTCGGGTTATGCATTTGTGCATGCGGTACTCAATGTTCCAAATACAAGTGACTGGTATTTAATCCTTAAGGGTATTTCTGGTAAGATTGACTATTCAGCTTTTGAAAATATCCGATTTGCTCAAGGTGCAGTATTTGCTGACCTACTGACTGATGAAGACTTTGGTAAGTCTCTATACATTAAAGATCTTATTCGTAAGAACTATCCAGAATATTACTACAGACAACTTGGATCTAAAGTTTATACTATCACTCCTGGTGATATTATCACTGACGATGCAAACGTTCAGTTCTACGTAGATTCTGTAACCGATACTGGGGAACTTGATGATACCTTCTATATCTTTGATGTTGAAGAGATTCAACGCCGTATATACGGTCAGCAAGATGGTATTTACTATCTAACTGCTGTTCGTGGTAACATCTCCCCATTCCCAACTGGTGCTGGTAACCAAGGTAACTTCCGTAACTTTAAGTTCTCTCAACCAATCAGCAAACTGTATCCACTGAACTATAAGAATGATCCTCTTTGGTTTAAGCAGTTAGATAACACCCAACTTGATGTTCCTGCAACATACTCTGCTGCAGATAACTATACTCACGGTCTTGTAAGAGTTAATGACTTCAAGGGTTCAATGACTCGTGAAGCAATGCTTGACTTTACGAGTCAGCAAGCACTTATACAAAATACTTACACTCAAGTCAATTCTAATATTGACAACAGATTGAGAGCGCAGAAGGGTAATGCTGCATCTGGATCTGAAGATCGTCGCATTCCTATTGCTGGTGACAGCACTGTAATGTCTGATATGCGTCTCTATGTTGAACTTAGAAGACCTTCTATTGCTCGTGCAGGTAACCACACGTTTGAGTATCTTGGATTCGGTCCTGGTAACTATTCAACCGGTCTTCCTGCCCGTCAGGAGATCGTTCTAACACCAACTCAAGACTTCTATGCACAGTCTAAGAAGCAAGATGGTGGTTTAGTATTCTACACTGGTCTGAACTCTAATGGTGACCTATACATTGGTAACCGTAAGATTGATGCTATCACAGGTGAGGAAGAGTTCCTAGAATCTGCACAGTTAGTTGATTCTGAAGATGATACTGAAGATATCGGTAGTCTTGTTACTACTTTTGATACTCCTGTAACATTCAATGAGTACATCACTGTTAATGGTGGTGATCAACAGGATCGCATGAGTACATTTAATTCTCCTGTGACTATTAATGTTCTGGGTAGAGTTAGAGAATATGCATTTACTGTAGTTTCTAATGTATCACCTAGTGATGGCGATGACGCATCACTTGATAAGACTAATCAGTTCCTCAATCAAGATACTTTTGGTGATATTGTAATTGCAAGAAACCGAGTTGCTGCTTCTGTATTCCAGTTTAATCCACGTGGTTCAAATGGTGCTGCACAAGGTTATAAGATTCAAAATCATGTAGTTGGAAGCCTTGGGTCAAATATCACACCCAATCAAAGTCCTTTGTATAACACAGGTCTTGGAACTACACTTGATGCTACTCAAAATGTATTGTATGGATCTATAGTTCCATTAGCTGGAGATATCCTTCTTAAGGGATCTGAAGTTGGTGGTTCCGGATCATTAGGTTGGATTTATGCTAACTTCTTTGGTGAAATTGCAACAGCAAATATCCTTCACTTCACAATGAATGGTAGCACTGTCATCACCATTACCTGGGGTAACAATCTAAGCAACCAACAACTTGGTATTACTAGCGGATCACAAATTAGAATTAGTAACTTTAGTGATCCTGGATTTAATGGTCTGTGGCAGATCATCGGTAATGGATTTACATCTACTGCCAACACATGTCAGATTGCTCTCATTGAGAATAGATCTAATGTTGCTAATGATAACCCACGCCTATGGGGTGATGAAGTTGCACTTGGAAATGATGTAAGACTAGAGTTCTCTAATTCTTCTTGGAAAGAATTTGGAGTTCTTGGTGCTGAAACAATTAGAACTGATACTGAAGAGATTGGTAACTACAAACTTGGTATTAACACAGTCGCAAGATCTGAACATGATGCATATAAGACTGCATTTGTTGATGTTGCAACTGCTCCTCGTGCAAACCTTGATGTTGTTGGTAATGCATTTATCAGTGGTAAGATTATTTCTGATTACTTAGATAATGCTGCATTTGCCAATAGAACAGAAACAACTTCTGATTATGCATTATTAGTTGGTGGTGATAGTGCAACACCAGCAAATGAAGCAACGCTTAGAGTTGCAACTACAAACAGTGGTCGTGTCGGTATTAATGTAACTGATGCTGAACTAGACAGAGCATTAGTTGTTGATGGCACATCTAGATTCACTGACGATGCTAGATTCCAACAGGATATTGAAGTTCATGGTGGTGGTGGCACTAACACTGCTGAAATCAGAACTGATATTACTTCAGGCACATTTAACTTCTTAATGAATAGCACATTTGTTGGTGTTGCTAATGGTAGTGGTCTCAAAATTGCTGGTTCGGTACAGAATATTGAAATTGGCAATCAAACTGAAGGAGAACAATATGTTAAGATAGGCACCAAATCCCTTAATAGTAATATCTTTATCGGATCTACTCCAGACACTCCTCTTGGAAATATTTCCAAGATTGAGATCGGTGGTGCATATAATAACAATGAATCTCAATCATACACTGAGGTTAAAACTAAGTCTCTGAAAGTTAATGGCGATCTTCAGTTAGGAACTAGGCGTACTATTACAGATAGTGTAAGACTATCTACTACTGCTGGTACAGTTAGCTTCTTCTCTGACTCTGGTTCTGCATCTACTATTAACTTCGGTCTAAATGCATCTGAAGTTAACATCGCTGGTCAGGGTGGTAAGACTACTATCAACAACCAGTTGGAAGTTATTGCATCTGCTAAGTTCAACGGCAACATGCATATGTGTGGTGGACTTGCATCCTTCGCATTCAGTGCATCTAGAGGACAGAGTGGAACAACAATTTCTGCACATGATGATGGAGTTATCGTTGCAGATCTTCAGTTCAATAAGAATATTGACATCTTAAATGTCACACGTCTTGCAACTACTGATACTGGATATAACCAAATTGATAGTGCTGGTTCTGGAAATTGGGGTTCTAGTTCATATCAAGATGATCAAAGCATTGGATTGCCGGTCTTAAGTGGTAATGAATTCTACTTACCTCTTAAAAATAAACCAGAAAAGGCAGATGGTAATCCATACTTTGTTGAAAATGATTATATTATTGTTGATAGTCCAGTAATTACAACAACTGGATATCCAGAATTCTTGAAAGTTCTAGAGTTAACTAGAATCAATACTGCACCATATTATATTAAAGTTGAGCGTAAACCTTTCGGTACATTTACTGGACAAGTAGACACACACCCAGATACAACACCAATTTATAAGGTTAATGTACAGTTTGATTCTACATGGACCGAACAACAATTAGATGCAAATGGACCTGAAGATAATGTATATCTTGCAGAGTTTGGTGGAGATCTAAATGTCAGTGATTATGTAATTGTTGATCGTGAAGATACTAATAGTGATGGCACCTTTGATCAAGGTGAAATCCTTAAGGTTCTAACATCACTCAATCAAGAGGTTCAGAAGTTTAGAATTTCTGACTGTGGAAGTCCAGACAATGATGTCTTCATTGTTGATTCTACAAATGGTGATACTTATATCGGTGGTACGGTAACAATTGAAAACTCCATCAATATGAATGGTGGTTGCTCTACTACAGATAGAGGAACAATCACTGGTAATATTACACCTGTTGCTCCAAGCATTCTAGTAGACACAATTACCAATATCAGTGCTACTGACATTGCTAAGGTTAAACTTAATGATACTGTTAAATTTAATGTTGGTGGAATTAATGCAGATCTGTTCGGTAACACTAGAATTATTGAGATCGGAACAGACTTTATTAGACTTAATAAGAATATTGTTTCCACTGCATCTCTGACAAACATAGTATTCCGTGTTACTAAAAACGAAGAGTTTATCATTACTAACGGTAAAGAGCAAAACACTCTTTACTTTGATACCTGTAGTGCCGCTCTTGAAATTGGTAACCAAATCAGAAGAATTGATATTAGTAGAATTCTTCCTGGATCAGAGTCTGCTGCAGATACTGTAGCTGCTTATAGTGGAAGTGAAGAAGATCAAAAGATTTATTCTTATTGGGTTGATCCTCAAACAACTAATGCTAATGGTCCAGTTACAACGTTAACTGCAACTGCAAATACTGGTGCTATTGCTGGATCTGTTTATCTAACTGTTGCTGAATTGGGTCTTGGATCTGGCAGATTTGCTGTTGATGATTTAGTTCTGGTTGGTAATACATCTCAGATTAATGCTAAGGGAACAACTGGAACTGATTGGGAAATCATGAAAGTTTTGGTAGTTGATACCACCGCAAATATTTTGAGATGTCTTCCTGCTCAAGAAGGAACAACTGCAAATGGATTATCAACTTACCCAGCAACTACGACTAGTGTTGTTAGAATTCTGAAGCATCCTATGGTTTCTTCAATGATTGATATTGAAGAAAGAACTCGTGATGTTAATGGAACTAATACTCCTTACGCTTCTGTAATTATTGATAAGGGACAAATTGTTCAAACAAAACTTGATTACACAAACTTTGTAAGAATTACTAGTGCATCTGATCCAGATGGTAAGGTATTCCTTGTTAATGGAGGTTTACTAGGAAAATACCACACACCTTCTATGGATGAAACACTCCAAGATGGTAATGTTACTCATAGAAACGGTGATCTAGTTCTTAACAAAGACTTCACCATGTTTGGTGGTAACATTACCATGAAGGATTCTGTCGGTAAGACAAATATCCTGAGAGTTGTTAATGATGATGGTCATGCAGATCATTCCGGATCTATTTTCTTTGATGCAGGTGTTATTGGAAGAGGTAATATTACTCTCTTCCCAGCAACTTGTCCAGAAAACGTTGTTACAGACGCACAGTCATGTGAACCATCATTTAAGATTGATACATTTGGTAATGGTTTAGTTGGTAATACTTGGTCGGTTGTTGGATCTCCAGAAGAGTCTCCACCGAAGGCACCGAAACTATCTGTTGAAAATCTTGGTATTAACGGTGCTGATAAGTTCGTAGTTAATCAAGATAATTCTATTGACGCATTTGGCATCAACAATTTCTACACCAATAGTGGTGGTAGACATGCCAGATATGTATCTACTGGATCTGATGCTGATGATAAGAATCTGAAATCTAACATTACTTACTTTGTTAACGTAACAAACCAAGATGAAATGATTCTATTCCTACCAGAGAATGCTCAAAGTGGAGATAGAGTTGAAATCATTGAGGTTGGTGGGAATCTAACTTACGATACATCTCTAGTCATTAGAGCATTGGGATCACAGGTTAGAGTTCAAGGTGACAATTCAGGAACAACAATTGGATTAGGTGGATCCACTCCATACAATGCTGGTGAACTAGTTGTACAAACACCAAATGCAGCGTTTACCTTGATCTACCTAGGATCTACAGACTCGCAAGGAACAATTGTTTCTTCTTCTGTAACTGGATGGTGGCTCAAGGAGGTCTGATAAATGGCAAATTACGGTAGAATTAAATCAACAAAAATCGCCCCAATTGGCACAATTATGCCATGGGGTGGTGGTTCAGCGATTGGGGAAAGTAATGATAACATACCAAGAGGTTGGATTATATGTAATGCTGCTACTCAGGCATTAAATGCTGCAGATTATCCATTACTTGCTAATGTGATTGGAAATACATATGGACCGTTTCCTGAACCAACTGATACTACATCAGTCATGGGAGTAAATTTTGGTATTGTAAATGGTTTTCCTTACAATCCTAATTCTGATAGTGATCGTCATGATGCATCAAAACATGTAGATATGTTTGCATTACCTAATTTAAATCAGGTTGCATTAGTTGATATTGAACCATCTAGAATAGCAACTGATGTTTTACTTGAATTGGGAACATATCTTAGTAAAAATGGAACAGAAGGTGATTTACCAGATACAGAACCAGATGTTGATGTTGATGTTACTTTTACAGTAGAACCATCCGATAACCTTTCCGGTAGAATTACTGGCATTACATTATCAGATCCAATTTACAGTGATACAGTATATGTTTTACCAAGAAAACTTGGTAATGATCATACTCCAGCACATACACATAGACCAGCTACTGACAGTGAGTTTGATAAATTTACCGGTGTGCAACCTATTGCAAATCCTCTAATGGAATTCCAACCAGGAACTGCATTACCTGATAATCCCGGTAGGGTTACGAGTGTTACTGCTATTGGAAACCGAGGTGCTAATTCTATTCCACATACATTTTTACGTGGAGAGCGTGATGTTACATGGTATGATGAGAATGATGGGGGTCTTACTACTCCAATTCTAGACAAAAAGGTAACAATTCCATTTAGTATGGCACTTGTTCCTCAGCAGCAGGCTAGAGATATACCTAAGGTAAATAAAATTGAGCAGGGATATGAAGATAATGGTCTAGCAATACCAAATATTCAAACACAAGCACACACCGGACCATTTCCTCCTGCAGGAAGATATCAAGGACGAAGAAATTATTATCCATCCCCAGATGTCCCTGATTATCATAGAGGAGTGGATATGCCACAGGCGTATGTAAATGATCCACCTTTTCAGGTCGGAGAACCACAACCAATAGCTCTGGGTGTTACTGATACTTTTCCTTCAACACTAGACCACGAGTCCGATCGGTGGCTAAATACTACATTGAAGTCACATACCCATGATGCGATGGAGGTGACGATGAATCGTGGAAGTCTTGCGTTACCAACAACGGTATTAGTTAATAATGTTTCTACTGGTACTACAGTTCCTGTTAGTGTTGACACCGCATTAACAATTGCAGTTAATCCAAATACACCATCACTAACCATAATGTATATTATTAGGGCGTTTTAAAAAATGGCAGTATTCTATAACAGAGAGAGAGGTAAGTTAGGGTCTCTTACTGGAACTATCATATCATTTGCTACACAACTTCCTACTAATGAACCTAAAGATAATGTAGATTTGTTACCTGCAGGTTATCTAAGATGTGATGGTAGTGTATTATTTGCTTCTGAATATCCTTTATTAGCTTCTGTTCTGGGAGTTGGTGACAGTTGTCGTTATAAAAAACCCGATACTATATTAGCAGCAAATGAGTTTCAGATACCTGACTTAAGAAGTAAACATATCAGGGCAACAACATCTGCTAACATTGGTTTATACAATGATTTATATGTAACTGATGTTAATGGTAATCAAGTTATAAAAGCTGGTGTTGGATTAGATGTAATTCAAAACATTGAAAGTCCATTTAAGTTAACATATAATGGTGAGTTTTATATTCCTCCACAAACACAAGAGTTGAGAGGAGAACCGTCATTTTCACTTGAAACGGGAGCATATACGTTTGAAACGGGTGTTCAGAATAATATGTTCCAACCTCACCTACACAGAACTACAACTAGTCGTGCCAGACAATTTGATAGAAGTGGAAATCATTTTTCTGCAAATCAAAATAATTCTATTAGATCCATGTCTTCACTTAATGTTTGTCAATGGTGGGCAAATACGAGACAGGAACTTTGTTATTGGCAGATAACAACAGCATCGGCAAAAGATAGGGATGGAGTCGGACCAGGGCAAAATGATGTATCTACAGTGCTTGGACCACCTAATGAAATTAACCAGTATGGAGCATGTTGGTTTGCTTGTGGATCGTTTACTACTCAGGGATATTGCTTATGGCCTGCAACTTCTAACTGTCCTGGAGATGGAGAAGTAGTTAATAGGGATTGGAATATTAGATTAGAATCTGATTGTAACGTAGGACAAGGTAACAACGGAGATACTACTACATTTAGTAATGTAACTTATGATCCAACTTGGACAGTTGATTGTGTATGTCCATTGGGCATAGGTTGCCCAAATGGTATTGATACTAATGTAGTTAATTCTGACACTTTGACTAATTTTGAAGGACTAGGTGAAAACTTACCATTCACAATGTTAGACGAAGAATATTATCCTACAGGATATGGGTCAGTGTCTAACATATCAATTTTATCTGGTGACTTTGGAGATGAAGGAATTCATAGACATAGAATACCACTTGAAGCTGATGATCCGCATACGTATAAAATGATAACTAGAGCAGCACAGGCAAGAGCTGATACTGGACTAGATTCTCAAATTGTGATTGATATTAATACTGAGAAAAAGGCAGATAAATATATACAGCCTTACATTGTAACGGAATACCTAATTAAGTTCTGATGGCAAATTACAGATCCACTCTCCCAAATTTTTATTCCGATAAAGGCGGGTCATATGTTCAGATTGGTGCTATTGTACCAGTTTTAGTAGACAATAATTCTGATCCGACGAATAATTTACCAACACAAGATCCACATTATTCTCATCGTGGATACTTATATTGTGATGGCAGTAAGTATTCTATCAAAGATTATCCTTTATTGTATGAAAATTTAGGTAATGGGTACTTACAAAGATCTGGTGCTAATGGTAATGAAAGAATTTCTGCAAATGCTATCATTCAAACTGCAGCAGGACCAGCAGGAACAGTATACAGAACTTTTGTAGATGGTGGCAATGTATATGCAGAAATTTATGGCAAAGAAATAATTAAATCTAATGGGGTAACATCCTATGATAGAGTAGTTCCTCATAATGCGACATTATCATTTCGTGAATTAAAGGATTTTCCTGGATCTAGAGTTTGGAGAAAGGCAGTGCAACCTTACGCTTCTGTCTGGAGTGAGTTCATGAAGTCGTATTCAGTATACGTATCAACGAACCAATCGTTGGGTGGAACTGCTCATACTTATACTGGTGCTGTTGTTGATATTCCTTCAACTGGCAATTATAAAATTCAATATGCGACTGATAATACAGGCACTATAACATTTAATGGCACTACTTATAGTAGTGGTTCTTCATTTGAAGAAGGGCAAGATAACACAGTAGATTTAGGAAATGTTTCTGCTGGATCATATCCATTTTCATTTAGTGTTACTAACGGTGCTGGTGAAGATTGGGCTAATAATCCTGGTGGTATTGCTATTAGAATCTATGATGATTCTAATAATGTGGATGTATGGGCAACAACTTCTAATGTTGCTAACACTTCATCAGAAGGTGTAGTTCAAGAAAATAAAGAGTATAATTTATCATATGCTTCTTTTTATCAAAATTTAGCAGAAAGATCTGATACTCATGTTTATAGACTACTTGTAAATTATGACCCTACTGATAATACTACAGGAACTCCTGGAGCAACTGTAACATGGAGTATTAGTTCATCATCAGTATTAGCATCACCAGATACACTTAATGATCTTGCTATAGCTCATTATGGTACAGTTCCTGCAATTGATCCTGGTACTTATGATCCTTTAACTGGTGGTGGATATCCAACAAACTTCACTCAATATGAAGATCAAGGTGCTCGTAATGATACGATGCAGATCTCTTGGGGCAATTTATTTGGAATGCCTCAGGGTGTTAGCGTAGATACATATGAAGTTTACTTAGAAGATTTATCAATTCAATCATTTGTATTGTGGAATATCAAAAATATTCCATCATCAAAAACCGGAATGAGTGTTAATGAACCACTCCCAAATGGTGTAACGAAATTAACTAACAGTGTTGAGCAGCAATCAATTGGATCCAGTCCAGAATGGGTTAATAATGGATATTCTGGTCCACAACCTCCTGATGGTGAAAAGCATAAGTATAGACTTCATGTTATTGCAAATCTAACTAATCAGCAAACCTTAGTTACTCATATGGATTTTGCTGCTGGATCTGGTCAGTTAATTCCTGATTATGGATCACCAGCATATACAGATAATTATGACATCACGGGAACAGGATCTGGAATTACTAGCACTAGTTTAAATATTAAGATTGGAGATCTAACAAATCAACCTGAGATTAGAATTAGAAAGGGATTTGAACTATCTGACTATCCATATATTTTAGGTGAGTTTAGAGTTCCAGATTATAGAGATAGAAAACTAATTGGATATGGTGAAGGTATTGAAGGATCTGGTAGTCCACTAGTAGGTGATAGAATCACCATGAATATTGGTGATATTGGTGGACAATGGTATATTCCAACGTCTACATTAGAATCTCCTCAAGAATTTTATGAAATTAGTGATGTTGTTACTACTGGATATAGTGATGTAATATCAGATATTAGTGCATATGCTACCGGAGAAAAAACATATAGAGTAGGACCTACAGAAGATTATATTTTTGCACGTCCTGCACAACATAATCACTATATTTTAGGAAGTCTTGTTTTAGAGAGAACACTTGCAACCCTTGGAGGTGTAGATACATTTACTACACAATATGTAAATTATAATGGTGGTGTTCTTGACTTTGTTCCCGGTGGTCCTGCTGGAGACGGTGGTGCATTAGGTCACTCTCATGGATTAGCAGGATCAAGACCTGCCAATTCAGCTATCGCTACTTATGGTAATACTGATGGTATTGGTGAAAAGAAACCATCAAACTACTTACCAGATAAAGTGTATGCAGTAGATGATCCAACTTTCATTGAGATGACTTTTGATTATAATGATATTTTTCTTACTGAATGGGGTAGTGGTGCTGGTGAAACTGGTGGATTCGCTAATCCTGGTTTAGAACAAACAAAATATGCATCATATTCTAGTTTGGGAACAACATTACAAAATGACTTGGCAGTTGATAGAGGTCTTGTATTTGATATAGATTGTAGTAATTATACAAAACTATTTATTCTTGCTATCGCAGGTAATGACTACAATGGTGGAGAACGTCCTAACCATGCAGGTGAAGGATTGACATTAATCTGGCCAGATGGTAGTACATATCCTCTTTTACCTTCTAAAGATGATTCTGGTTTAAGTTTTGACGAATTTGATGCGGCATATGCATTCTGGAAGAGACTGGTAGTTGATATCCCCCCGCAGTATCAAACGTCTAACGTAAGAATTGACTTGCATCAAGTTATTGATAGTAGAACAAGTCCGACTGAATTCATTGATGAAACCCTTGATGCTGCAAACCCCAATGCTTATGACAGTATTGGAGTTGCACAAGTTGGATTAACAGGTGGCACACAACCAAATGTAACTTGGGATGGATGTTATAATTATAATGTCACAACACCACCAACGGTCCAGATTAGTAGTACTACTAGTGATGGTACATTTCTTACTGTTACTACAGCTACAGATCATGGATTTGCTATTGGAGATGCTGTCACAATTGCTTTAACTAACACTTTTGATGGAACTTATACAGTAGAAGAATTAGGTTTTAGTAATAATCAAGTTAGATTACAACCTCAACCTGCTATAGGTGCTGGAAGTGTAAGTGGTGGAACAATTAGAGAGGCAGGGGGATATTTTGTAGAGTCTCAAGTTCAAAATCAACCTAGAGTTTGGGTTGTTGATAATGTTACAACTATTGGTGGTAAAGAGATCATTGCATCTGATGCAGATCTTGGACAAGAAATATATAATCAATCAATTAATAGTGGAACATTAAATGTTCCTGCGCGTCCTAACAATTCAAGCACAGTAAGTGGTTATGAAGTAACCTTATTAGCTCCTGGTGGTGGCGGTGGCGGATCCTTTGGCGGTGGTGGCAACGGTGGGAGTGCAAGTGCTACTCTTACAGTTGATGGTATCAACTATACTATTACTGCTAATGGTGGTCAAGGTGGTTCTTCTGGTAATGGTGGTGGTGGAGCAGGTGGAGGAGGAACTTATTCTATTCCTGCTGCTTTGTTAAATGATGATAGATTTAATTTTGATGTAACACAGGCTGGAACTGCAGGATCTGGTACAAATGGTGGTCAGGGTGGTGGTGCTGCTGGCGGTGCTGGTGGTGATCAAGATAGTATGCAATCAAGTACCGCTTATAGAAGTTTTAATGGTAGTGGATCATTCAATCCTTCATCTGTAGTTCCTAGTGGTGGCAGTATAACATCAGTATATGCAGATATATCTGGTGGTGGAGGAGGTAATGGACCTGGAAATGGTACTGCAGGATGTGGTACAACTGGTGGTACTGGATCTCGTGGTAGAAGAGTAACTGGCAGTATTTCTTCTATTGGAAGTCTAAGTTTCACCATTGGTCAAAAAGGTGGCACTGGTCAAAACATTCATGCTGGATCTACTGCAGAAACTACAACGTCTGGCGGTGGTGGTGCTGCTCAGGGTGGTACTGGTGGCCGCGGCGCATGGGGTAATGGCGGATCAGGAGGTGGTGGCGGTGGTGCTACTCAACTTTCTAGTGGTGTTGGTAACTTAATGGGCGCTGGCGGCGGTGGAGGCGGCGGCGGTAACGGTGGTGGAAACAATGGTGGTTCTGTCACTGACCCATGTTGGACTGGTGGTCCTGGTCTTGGACCATCACAAGGACTTTATGCAGCAGCTTCTATTGGTTTCACTGGTGGTGGTGCTGGTAGTGCTTCTGGTTGTACTGCTGGCGGCGGAGGTGGTGGTGGTGGTGGTGCTGGTCCTAATGGCGGTGGTAACGGCGGTTTAGGTGGTCAAGCTGGTGCTGGTCACGTTAACACTGGATCAGGATCTGGTGGTTATGCAGGTAGATCTGCTGTGAATAGTAATTATGTTTCTGGTTATTCTGAATCTTCTGGTTCTAGTGGTAGTGGATACGCTAACTTTACCGTTAGTTATCAACAACCAGTTGATAATCCAGATGGTGGCGGCGGTGGATCAGGATCTCAAGTATATTTCAGTTATACAGGTGATCCTACTGCTATTGCTTGTTCAGTTGGAAATGCTGGTGGCGGTGGTTCAGGTGGCGGTGGCGGTGGCGAATCAGGAACGGTTACCGTATCAGTATATGAAGTAATTGAGGGTGATGATAATGTAATTGGAATTACATCTCCTGCAGGAAGATACTACGAAGTTGATAATTTCCCATCAAATACTCCAGCTTTCCCTGCTACTCCAAATACAGTTGGTGGTGATGTATGGCATTCTTCAAGTCTTGGAGTTGAGGTAACCAACGCAACAGGAGCAAATTTCCCAGTTGCATCAACATTGAGTGGAAGTAAAGCAACAAAGTATGTCTTGTTTAGTGGTGCTGGAAGTAGATATTTACAATTAGGACCATTTAACCTAACAAATGTAAATCAAGCAACCTTTACTGTTATTAGAGGAAATAATACTAATGGTGGTGATGCTCCCGAAGAAGGACTTTTCTTATACTATAAGACTTCGCTTGAGGCAACTTCAGAAACATTATTATCACAAATTGCCGGACCTACTGATAGTGCAAGTGGATATGTGAATTATTCTACTGTAATTGATGATAATAATAATGCCAGAGCTAACGGAATTTATCTAATTCTTCGTCAAAATCGTCCTGTGGGTACGGGAGATAATGATGAGGCAGGAACGGGAGATACTAATGATAACTGGGGACTAGCTCAATTTGGATTTAATTATGACCCTGCAGTACAGCAAAACTTTGTCCCATCAGTAGATGCTACTCTTCCTAGTAATATAGGTGATTGTGGTCCTGATGATGGAATTGATCGTCTTAGAAGAACAGTTAGTGCAGCTAAGAGTAATATGAGATTCTCTGATGGACAATTCCAATTGTCGTCATCCACTCCAATATCTGTAACTGCATCAGCACGAGTACAAGAAACTATACCTTTGATTACAAGGTATCATAGAGCAAAATACTTGATTAAGGCGTTCTAGATAAATACTTCATGCACTTAAGATTATCCAAATGTCAAAATCTTTATTGACTTTGAATGCCTTTAATAAGACAATTAATTATAAAGGTATTTCAAAAACTATTAATGATGATTATTGGGAGAGAGAAATTGCTCCTATTATCACACCTACATGGGATACTCCTAAGGATAGACTGGAATTGTTTGTATACAAAGAGGATAGAACCTATTTGGTGCAAAGAAATAAGTATGTAAGAAACTTTAAAACCAAAGATGGTAAGTGGGTATCTTATGAGTTTGATCCAGCAGCAATCACTGACTTCGTACCAGTTGAAGATTTATTCAATAGTATATCAGAGAAGTTTATCCAATATAAAGAAATTGGTGAAGCAGAATATGAAAAAGCACTTCAACAAAAGTTTAGAGCAGATGCTACATTAAACTGGGACAAGGTAAAGTTAGTTAGAAAATTCTTACTAGATGAATCTGATTGGACTCAAGTAGAAGATGCTCCAGTAACAGCAGAGGAAAAAGTATTATATCAAAAATATAGAACATATTTACGTGAATTGTTTAATCAAAATCAGGTAGAATTACCATACGATGTATGTTTTCCAATCACTCCTAAAGAATACTTGCACAGAAAAACATTAGACATTCCGGCAGTAAATGTTGAAGCACTTGGTACTCAAGGTGTAGACGAGGAATATTTGTTCAGTGAATATCATTTCTGGAAACTAACATCTCCTGCTGTTAATAGTTTCGCACAAAAGATGGCAATTTATGTGACAATGAAATCTATATTAGATGAAGATGCTAAACTATCTGGTGTAAGACCAGTTAGAAAATTTAGAGATCAAACTATAAACTTAATGACTGATACTGGAATGAGATCAGATAGTGTAGATGCTGTAGAAGTATCTCATCCTGCAGCGGACCCAGAAGCGTACATAAAAACTTTGATAACAAGAATTGAAAACGGAGAGATCTAATGTTAGTATCAATGAATCCAGAGAGACTATATGAATTGGTCTCGTACTATGCAAAAGCAGAAAACAAATACATTCTAGTCATTGATAATACTAACTGGTGTTATCTTTCATCCGAGAAACAGCAAGAAATTCTAGCATTCTATGATGATGATATCATTGACGAGGATGAAGTACAAGAGATATTCTCAAATACATTAACATTCTATAAATTTGACACACAAACAGTTGCTATTGATACTGCACGTAATTGGTTCCCCTTACTAAAAGAGTTAGAGGATTCTGATTACTTTGTTGAAGCATATGTAGTAACACCAGCAGGATCTATTCCATATACAAATAAAGTTGCTGCTTCATGATATAATATAATTACATTCTGATATGAAATGAGTTTACAATATAATAGTCAGTTCTTTAGTTTTAGAAGAACTACCATACCTAAACAATTAATGGAAGATCTAGAGAATAATATAGATGCTTCTAACTTAGAATTAAATGACGCACGAGTAACAGGATCAACATCTCCTGAGGAAGATATGTCTGCATATCTTTCTGATAGAAGAAAATGTAAAATGTCAGTCATTGAAAATGACGATGTTATGAAATTCGTCTTCGCTCAATTTAATGAAGTAAATCCTGCTACTGATATTTGGCAATTCAATCTCTCATATTTTGAAAATGTTCAATATTTAAGATATAATGGTGGTGATGATCATTTTGATTGGCATAATGATATGATGATAAGTGATGATAAAAATGATCCAATGACAAGAAAATTGTCAATGACGTTGATGCTCAGTCATAAAGAAGATTATGAAGGTGGGGAGTTTGAGTTTGCAAGTGTACGTGCTGGTCAACTTAATACAAAAGAGATCAATCTAGATTATGGTGATATATTAATATTTCCTTCACTTATGGAGCATAGAGTAAAACCAGTTACAAGTGGTGTTAGAAATGTACTAGTATCGTGGGTGTGGGGACCATTATTTAAATGAAAGTACCATCAAAAGTAGAATTGCAGCATATGCAACTGCAAGCAATGTTGAAAGAGCATTGTATTCCTGAGAGTGAGTTGTTGTATTGTGGTGAACGTGAGTATACTACAGAATACGTTGCACATCCTGAATATCATGGACAGTTAATGCACTGGTACATGATTGGTGGTGAGCATGAAGTGCCAGTGTGCGATATTGAGTCGGTTGATACAGTGGACGATTAATAACTGTCACAGTGACCTTGACATACTCAAACACATGTGCCATACTGTATGAGTTGTCCATCAATCCAATGTTCTCCGAACAATTAATTTCGCTTGCAACTGACCGAGCACTAGGTCATCCCACACAAACAGAATGTGATCTTTTTGAGGAATTGTATGAAGTCTACATCAACGACTCTAATAGCTCCACTTTGCGTGAGCATATTGTTGCTCGTGTTGCTGGATGTAACCCTCTTCCTGGTAAGCTTGGCAGAGATGCAATCCAAATTGGGACTAACATAGAGAAAGAGATTAAACCAAAGAACTATACTAATAAGACTACTAATGGTAGCGGGTGCTTCAACGATTATACTAGAGCAAGATATGTTAAGGACACTAACGTCAATCTTCCTATTATTCATGGGTTGTTTGTTCATGGCATACTACATTACGTTGTAGAGTTTACTATTGATGCTGTAGCACATAAACTTGATTCACAAATAAGAAAAAAATGTGAAGAAGGAGGCAATCAATATGTACGATCTGCATCATGGACATATACAGATTGGATTGATCATCCATCATTGACTGTACACTATATCAATAAAGATCTTATTGGTAAGAGTCACGTCAAGGGACAGTATAAAATATGCCATCCATTCTACCAAAAACTCATTGCTTTATGACAGTTGCTGAACTGTCCACCAAACCAGCACAGCACCCCATAACCGTGTATATTAGATGAGTGGAGGGGAGACCTTCCACGTCACGCGCTAGTCTCCTAGGGACTAGCAAACCTTTTTTTTCCTTAACATGCAACTCTCAAACAACGTCTGTACAGTTGACTTCTTCCCTGAGGCATTCATCGCTGACGAGGGTGTCAAGCGTTTCCAGAAGCGTGTCACCTTCAACAATGGTACAAAGTCCTACAGCACTGTGACCATGCTCACAGCACGTAATGAGTGGGAGACACGCCTTGCTAACGGTGCTGAGGTCACTGGTTACAACATGGATCAGATGCCTCGCTCTGAGTACGCTCCCATGGCAGTAGGTTGATGATAGAACTACCCCCAGATTTTCCACATAAAGCACCCGAGCACTATTACTATGATTGTCAGGATTTCAAACGTAATGTGGTTGCTATATGGCTTTGTAACACTCAAAGTTATGCTTATACTACTGATAGTCCTATTCGTACCATCTGGGGATTCGTCAAGTTCAAGCGAACGAAGAGAAGCACTACGCACACTTACCATGCCCCCATCAACTCAAATAAGATAGGTAAAGAAGTTTGTATTAGTGATACTCGTCCTTATACTGCGATGCAGATACTCAAACCATTTAGACCATCAATACTCAATTTTTTGAATTGAGTTGTGGTATAATTACATTGTATACTGAAAGTGTGATTCATGTCTGAGTATTATGATTTAAAGCATCAAAAGCGTAAGGATGCATTTGGTTTGTTCTATGAAAGTGTGCTGAAACCTGATCATGAGTTACGTAAATGTGCCCATAACCAAGAATGTTACAACGAACTAATAGAATGGAGACAAGACATTCTCCAATACTTACAAAAACGTCGCCAACAGGAGTTCAACTAATGCAAGATGGATCTTATGAGCACCAACGCAAATTTCGTATGCAAGATGCGATTGATGATTATCTCCAAGATGATAAAGTATCAGCACGACAAGCGTATGAAGAGATTATATCTTGCATCCAGGATGTGATTGATGTACATGGTAGAGTAGCGAATCGTGCAGAGGAGTTGAGGTGCTTGATGTCAGTTGATCAGGATTTTGATACTGATCTATATTATAGAAAGAATATTAAGCAGCAAGATCCTGTTCATAACGATGATGGTAGCACATCATATGGTTATGCTGCTCATATTACTCTTGGTGACGTTACTAAATTCCAGCGAGGATCTTCATTGTGAAATACCGTGTTGAATGGTGGAAGCGTAAGCAGAAAGGATATAGCAGTAGGCAATCTGTTGTCTTGTTCAATGATGTTGATGTACTGCATTTGGTGAAGAACATTAAAGAAGATCCTAATGTGAGTACTGTAGATGTTATCCCCGTATTAGGAGAATGACTATTGTAAGAGTTCCGTTCACTGCGGAACAAATGAAATTTGTAATGGATATGATGATGAAGTATCCTAAAGACCATGTATACCATAAGCATGTTGATGATGCGTTTCTGTATGACCACTTAGAGAAGTGGCACAGGTACGCGCTCCAGGTGGAGGAATGACCCTATAATAAGCACATAAGCAACCAACACCATGCTCCAGCAACTCCCCAACGGTACAATGCTCTACTTGCCCTACAATGTTGATAAGTACACTGCTCGCCAACGTATGGAAGCATATGCCAATCGTGAGCGTAACATGGACAATGATGGTCGCAACTTATTCAACGAAATGTTTGGTGAGAACAACTAATGAAAGTAACTCAGTATCTCCTAGGCGGCATCTTTACTGTCGTTGCTCTCACATGCTACCTGCTATTCTTAGCACAGCGTGATTCCAAAATGATGAACTACTATGACTCAACAATCCAACAAAGAGTTCGTTGACGATCTCTTTAACAAACTCTTCAGTCATGTTGATACTGACATGATTGATCTACATGATGATGACACATGTTGTGATCATCTTGAACTAAAAGCGGCAGAACTAGAAGTTACTGTAGATGAACTTCTCCTTATGGAGAATACACACCTATGAAATTATTACAAACAAATAACAAATACATCAACTTAATTGCATACTACGTTGTTACTGTAGCTGCAGTTATTGTTGCTGTCTCTCAATTCATCTATCATGCATGGATTGACAACGATGTGAATGACAAGATTCGTGTGTTCATTCACAAAACTTTTAGCGTTATCGCTAACATTTCTGAAACCATCGCTACTGAAACTAAATGACTATTGCTGAAGTAATGCTTGATCGTTGGCTCCTAGAGCAAATTGACGAGATCAATGATGACATGAACATGGACCTTAACAAGGACATGCCAACCGAAGAACTGTCACAGGAGGCATTGGATCTGCTCTGATCCAGCCTATACTATATTCATACCAAAGGAAACCACCACTGTGACCACCACCTTCGCTGACTACGCTGCATCTGCTGAAGCACGTAACGACATCGCACAAGCGATCCTAGGTCATACATTCGCGCTGTGTCAAGCACTTGAGCAGAACTTTGTTAAGGAGAGCATCCGTCGTCAACAGTTCTTTCTGGTATCTGCGGAGAACAAAGAGTATCATGAGCAGAAGATTGCGGATCTTCAGCATAACATCGGTACATATAAGTTCACTGTGGACACTGGTCGCAAGTATCACAAGGTAATGATGACCACTGATGGTGGTAATCGTAGTGTTCATGCTTTCGTGAACAAGACCACTGGTGAAGTATACAAACCAGCATCCATCAAAGCACCTGCCAAGGGTGTTCGTTTCAACATGTTGATCATCAAAGAGCGTGAGTTTATGCTTGAAAACGCTGACTGGGCCGGTGGTTACCTCTATCGCAATGCTGGTTACACCGGTTGACATCCCACTTCATACATAGTATACTGTAGTTCATCCGATCTTATCTCATGTCTGCTCCCCTGTTCTATCTCGTTGCTGATGGTAATGCATTTGCCATTGAAGATGACGGTTATATGTTTGGTGCTGCTGTTAATGATGACGGCAGCGTGGATTGGTCTGGTTCTTATGAATTCAGTCCAGATGAAGAGGATGTTGAGTATGTTGCACACATGTGTAATCTACTCAAACAAGCACAACAACTATCTCAAGAACAAATTCAGGAGGTCTTCGTCAAATGATTTACTTGTCCCGATATACTAAAACGAAACCCCAACATGCTGCTCCATTAATTGTAGCAGATATCAAGACCCTCTTAAAACCGCTTCCAACGCATTATAGCAGAGGTGAGTACAGTGTACCTGTCACAACCACGGCAGAACCCCTTACAGACGAATACAGACGCTTCTGGCGTTATCATGGTCATTACACTCTTGAATTTACCAAGGCATTGATGCAATCTTTGCCTAGAGACGTTAAATTTGTCTCTTACGATCACCTCAACAACAAACTGACTCTTATCAAACTATGAATAACGTTGATGCTCTTCGGATATCCGAACAACGCGATGACATTTGTGAATGGATGATGACTCGCTTTCGTGAACTAATTGCAGATGATCGTGTTGATGATGCACTGCATTTTGCAGATGAGTGGTTTGAATGGATGGATCCAGAGGGCTACATAAACGAGCAAACTTTGTTTTACAACGAAGATGAGCTCGCAGAACTCTACAAATCGCTCCAACATGGATGAACAAATCAAGGAATTGATATTGTTGTACATGGAAGCGGAAAACAAGAAAGATCACGCGCTAGCAGAGAAGATTCTGTATGACATCAACAAAATCAAAGCCCTTTGTAGCGAAGATTCCCCTGATTGATACTCTAGAACAAGAGTATCAAGATTGGTTGGAGATTAAACAGAGTTTGGGTATCAAACGTTCACTCAAAAGTTTTCTCTATTTTATTCACAACTATGGAATACCTAACAAAGAAGGAGGCAGTATGGATCTGCCGAAAGATGCTTAAGGTATGGCATCCGGAATTACGCGGTAACATACCTGCAAAGCAAGAGTATTGGAGTAAGTTCCTTGACATTTTATATAATGATGGTAGAATTGAACAAACTGATTATGACACATGGTTATGCCCATTCAAACTAAACTGATTAATGCTGTCGTTGGTACTGTAGTAGCACTTGCTGCCAATGTAGGCACTCCTGCAATTGCAGATCCTCTTACAGATGATGACTACTATTCTAATCATTCCATGGGATGTATGCTTCTTCAGGAGTGTACTGATGATGTAACTGAAGTGTTCTCCCTGTTGGATGTTTCTTCTCAGCATGACAACACAGATTCTTTCTATCCTGTTGCCAATGAATTCAATCATATGCTTGTAGCATTGAATCAAGTCGGTGTCAGAGTATATCTTGCGGATGAGAAGTATTTCCCTGTAGGACATCGTGGTGTCTATCATACTGTGAGTAATAACTTCTTCTTGAACAAGGCATTTATGAGTCGTCCTAACACACTCATGAGTGTCATGCGTCATGAAGGATGGCATGCAGCGCAGGATTGTATGGCAGGTACGATTGACAATAGTATGATTGCTATCATTATGCCTGAAGATGATGTGCCAATGTTGTGGCAAGAGATGGTGAAGCGGACATATGTATTGCAACCAGGAGCAATTCCGTGGGAGAAAGAAGCAACATGGGCAGGTAAGACAGAAGGAATGACATTGAAAGCACTTGAGAGTTGTGCAGCAGGAACAATGTGGTTGGATTATGAACCAACTCCTATGACACGTGAATGGTTGGAGAACAATGGATTCATCAAATAAGTACATCACTAAAGTACAACAGTACAAAGACACAGAGGACTACTACATTGAAATCCCAGAAGAAATCATCAACGAACTCAACTGGCAAGAAGGGGACGAAATCAGTTGGACAGTCGTCAACGAACAAATCATCCTCACGAACTACTCAAAGAAAACTAGAGGAGAATATCAAAGCGTTAACATCAGTGACGCCACGCAAGAAGACTACCAAGACTTCTGGTACAACAGCGAAAGCGAAGGGCAAGAGTACACCAGCAACAGAGTTTAGGTATCAGAATTCACGTAAGTTAAATCTATTTCCTCACGTGGAGACATTCCCATGGTTTCTAGAAAATCGTAAGGAAGATAACAAGAAGTGCTGGTTTCAGTGTGAAGATCATGTGATTAAATATGTCACGAGGTATAACCTCTATCCAATCAAAGATTATAAGTGTTTATGTTACAACCAGAACCAATAGACGAGAGTAAGATCATTGTAACAGATGATTTCCTACCAGAGAAAGACTTTGCAATTGTACGAGACTATATCTTAGGACATCAAATGTCCTGGTATTGGGTTGGTAACTATGCTGGTGGTTATCCATTGATGGAGCATGTATTTTACTCTGAGAAGAGAGGACCTGAACTACATGTTGGTACACCAATGGTGAATACAACTGCATTCAGAGCAATTGATCCTGTCATTGCGCGTCTTCAACCAGCATCATTGATTCGTGTCCGCGCTAATTGTAATTGGCGTACTGATGATAAGATGCAACAACGTGATTGGCACACGGATGTACCATTTGCATGTCAATCTGGCATATATTATATGCATGATAGTGATGGTTGCACAGTATTCAGAGATGGTACAAATGAGCAAATTGAAGTAGAGACTAAGGAGAATCGGTTTATTCAATTCCCTTCTACGTATGAGCATGCTGCAACACCATTCACAGAGGGAGTACGTCGTGTCGTATTGAATATTAACTTCCATATCAACAAAATCATCCCGAATGTGACCACTATTACAACTGGCATAAGCAATCCTGAGCACTGGTGATCTGTGTTATAATAACAGAGTAACCAACCTATATCATGAGCAACCGTTTTTGGTTATTGACAACTACATTATGTGGCATTGGGTTATTGTACGTGACTGCAATGCCTACTGCCACACAAGGTGAGATGGTTCAAACCATCGTTGAGATTGTGCATTCTTTCCCTAAAGCAAAAGATGGAGAACAGTACTAATGACTAAGAAGAAAATGGTGAATAAGAAAGGTGATATCTGGGAGTATGAAGAAACTCCTGAAACTCGTGCTGCATTAAAGAAACTACATGATGGTATTCGTAAACTAGAAGAGCAAGCACCTGATTATGGAGTTGGTAAATGACTCAAGATGAACTATGGCATATGATGCATACTCTTGGTTGGGATGTAAGAAATGATGATATTGTACTTGAGGTTGGTGGTACTGTAGTTTCTGGTATTGAACAACCAGAAGGATATAATAAGAAGTGGTCATCACCTAAAGGTCATCGTAAGTATAATAAGGATGCATTTATTGTAATTAAGAATAGGTCTCGTGATGATCATACGAAATCAAAAGCACAAACAAATGAATAGATTCTTTATCCGTGAACGACATCAAATCATCACTGATACCTATCATGATCTGTCTATTAATGATAGATTCATGCAGGAATTAGAAGACATTAATTGGCCTATGTCTTATAAGACAAATGTTGGTGCTATGATGTCTGATTGGAAAACGAAATCAGATAATATTAACACGATCTATGAATGGGTACTCACATTACTACGTAACACTCATCATGATTTACCTATAGATCTATATGAGTTGCATGAAGCATGGTTTGCTAAGTATAATGATGGTGATAGTACACGATGTCATGATCATAAATTTGTACCATTCTCTTTTGTTTACTTTATTCATTCACCTGAAGGATCATCATCATTATATTTCCCTACATCTAATAAAGAAATCACTCCCACTCCAGGTAAAGTGGTCATCTTCCCTGGTAACATAGATCATTATGTACCAATCAATCAATGTACAAATAGAGTTGTCCTCGCAGGTAATATCAAATGAAAGCACAATTTGAAATTACTCCTACAACCTATGATCCTACCATTGAATGGGGTGATGAAGTTAAAGTATTTCGTGGACGTTTTCCTCAACATGCAACAATTACTTGGGATAATATTGTCCCCCTCTGGCAACAAGAACGTAATCATGATTACTTAAGATGCTTGACACCAGATAATCATCAAGTACATGAAAACCCCATTGATTATGAAGGTGAAACTGATAACCCTGATTTAGCATTGGAGATTGATAGACAAGTACTGATACCAACGTTTATTACACATACTCAAGACTTCCTTGATCCTAATACTGTTAACATATGCCAAGAAGCATATGACTTAAACCTTAAAAACTTACACATCTACAGTAATGTCCTTGCTGAATCATTTCTCTTTAAATCTCATCGTGATCCTCATTCTCTTCTCATCATACAATGTATAGGTATGATTCAATATGAGTTTGAAGATGATTCAATTCATCAACTTGATCCAGGTGATGCCATCTATATTCCAAGAGGATTATATCATGCACCTAAAATCTTTGGTCCACGTGTTACCTTCTCTTACAATTGGCATTACAAACGATGATCATAAAACATAAAGAAGATATTAATGTGATTACTGCTGTATATCCTGATCTCTCTATCAATAAACAATTAATCATTGATGCTGATAATGAGAAACCACGTGATATGAATGTGTCAGCAGTACAAGTACAACAAATGTCTAAATGGTGGGTGGAATCTCCCGCTATTGATACTATTGTTGATTGGGTTGTAGATATCACACGAAAATCTAATTCATTCGTGCAAGATCATACATTTACTATCGTATCAGCATG
>MDTB01209681.1_pt1 | contig 33027 bp, 34 predicted proteins | sample 811161 | NCBI WGS metagenome assembly MDTB01 (sample SAMN05326650, study PRJNA326480) | marine metagenome | isolation source: seawater | place: Mediterranean Sea | collected 2009 | reverse complement strand
TTAGGCATCATTAACCCAAAAGATAAAATAAAGGACATACATTAAATTATGAAAGACTTTTCCTGTGGCGAGATTGACGCTAAGCATATTGATCAATCAATGACCCTGAGTGGTTGGGTACAATACCGAAGAGATCACGGCGGCGTCATATTTGTCGACCTAAGAGATCATACAGGGTTTGTGCAAATTGTTTTCAATCCCGACGAAAAAAATGCATTCTCAGTTGCTGAATCACTTCGTGCAGAAGCTTGTATTACAGTTACTGGTCAAGTTTGTGCTAGAAGTAAAGAAACGATTAATAAAAATATTCCTACAGGAGAGGTTGAATTAGTTGCCAACAGCGTACAACTTCATAACCTTGCGCAACCGATCCCGTTCTCAATTGATGATCATCAAACAGCTTCTGAAGAGACACGACTCAAATCAAGATTTCTAGATTTAAGACGCCCAAAAATGCAGCATAATTTACGCCTCAGAGCTCGTTTAAATAATGCATTAAGAAAACACCTCATCCAAGAGAATTTCATAGAAGTTGAAACACCAATCTTAACAAAACCGACTCCTGAAGGGGCAAGGGATTACCTAGTACCTAGTCGAACTCAACAAGGTCATTGCTTTGCATTACCTCAATCACCTCAAGTGTTAAAACAAATATTGATGGTTTCCGGGTTCGATCGATACTATCAAATCGTTCGATGCTTTCGTGATGAAGATTTAAGAGCAGATCGCCAACCAGAATTTACTCAATTGGATTTAGAGATGGCGTTTGTTGATCAAAAAGACGTTATGAACACTGTTGAAAAACTTGTGCTTAACACCTGTCAAGATTTAGGGGTTGAACTACCCAGTCCATTTCCAAAACTAAGCTATCAAGAAGTCATGGATCGCTTTGGTAGTGACAAACCAGATTTAAGAAACCCGTTGGAACTCAAAAGAGCAGATACTTTATTTGAAAAGAGTGCCTTTAATGTTTTTAAAGACCCTTCATGTAAAGACAAGCATCGCGTATCTCTTTTGAATGTACCTGGTGGAGTAGAAAAACTATCACGAAAAAAGATAGATGAATACACACACCTCGTGTCAAAGTTTGGTGCAAAAGGATTAGCGTACATTAAAGTTAATAATAAAGACGATATAACAAATGGCCTGCAATCCCCTCTATTAAAGTTTTTATCAACTGATGAATTAAAAGGGATTTTAACACTATCCAACTCGAATAACGGTGATATTATTTTCTTTGGGGCCGGACATGACGACGTTGTCTCTCAAAGCTTAGGCATATTACGAGATACAATCGGTAAAGACCTATCTCTCATTCAAAATGGATGGAAGCCATTATGGGTAATTGATTGGCCAATGTTTGAAGTCAGTCAAGACCAAAGTGGTCAAAAAGTACAGGCATTGCATCATCCGTTTACGGCGCCAGACGTTGAAAATGTCGAAACGTTCAAAAAAGATCCCTTTAAGTGCATCACAAAAGCATATGACCTTGTACTCAATGGATTTGAAGTTGGAGGAGGCTCTATTCGTAACCACCAACTCGATATGCAATATGCAGTGATGTCAGTACTTGGTTTAGAGAAAGAAGAAGTAGACGCCCAATTTGGCCATTTAATGTCTGCCCTGTCATTTGGGGCTCCTCCACATGGAGGTATTGCGCTTGGGTTAGATCGGTTAGCAATGTTATTGTGTGAAGCGGATTCCATTCGTGATGTAATTGCATTTCCAAAAACACAAAATGCAAGGTGTTTACTGACTGAGGCACCAGCAAATGCAAACCCTGAACAGTATCTTGAGTTAGGCATATCAATCAATCAAACGATTGAGGACAATTGATGGCAGGACATAGTAAATGGTCTAATATTCAGCATCGAAAAAAAGCACAGGACGCCAAGAGAGGTAAACACTTCACAAAGTTTATTCGTGAAATTGTTGTTGCAACTCGAGAAGGGGGCTCAGATAAAACGGCAAACCCACGCCTCCGCCTTGCAATTGACAAGGCATTTCAAGGCAACATGACAAAAGACACCATCAATAAAGCCATTCAACGTGGTAGCGGTGACAATGATTTAGACAACTACCAACCCATTACCTATGAGGGATATGGTCCCCATGGTGTGGCTATTCTAGTAAAATGCTTATCAGACAATCGTAATCGTACAGTTGGTGAAGTCCGTCATGCCTTTAATAAACATCAAGGAAACCTTGGTACCGAAGGATCCGTAGCGTTTATGTTTCAAGAAAAAGGACAAATCATTATTCAAGGCACCAATCAATTTGAAGAATTGTTCGAAAAAGGATTAGAGCTCGGAGCAGACGATATTTCTAAAGAAAATGATTTTGTCATTATTGAAACACCTCCCTCCAAATATGAGACTGTTTATATGTCTCTCAAAGAAGCTGGATTTGAAATGACTGAAGCAGGTATAAAAATGATCCCAGACACCTTCATTGAATGTGAAGAAAATGACAGTGAATCCATTATTAAATTAATTGATGCGCTTGAGGAAATTGATGATGTGCAATCTGTATTCTCAAATATTAAATTCATTTACTCACAATGAAGATTCTTGGAATTGATCCAGGATCAAGAATTACTGGATGGGGAGTTATTCAATGGCCCGCTGCCTATATTGGATGCGGTATTATAAAGCTTCCTGACCTCCCTTTAAATCAGCGACTACCAATTATTTTCAAAGACATTCAATCCATCATCAAAAAATATCAACCTGACTGCGCTTCAATAGAAGAAGTATTTTTACATAAAAACCCTCAGAGTGCGCTAAAGCTTGGTCATGCGCGTGGTGCTGCAATGATTGCTGTGAGTTTATCTGATATACCACTTTATGAGTACGCACCAAGATTTATTAAACAAACCATTACAGGCTATGGTAATGCAGATAAAATTCAAATGCAGACGATGATTCAATCCATTCTAAATTTAAACGCAAAACCAAGTAGTGACGCAGCAGATGCTCTTTCGATGGCAATTTGTCATGGGTATTGTCAAAAAACAACCATTTAGATAACATTTTTATTTACAAGAATGTATTTGATGATGATGATCAGCATGATATACTAACCAAAAGCTTTAGGAGTTTGGCTTGATTCATCAAATTACTGGTAAAATCACATACGTTTCACCTCCCTACATCTATTCAGATGTAGCAGGAATTGGCTACGAAATTGAATGCTCACAAAAATGCATTGACTTTGCCACACCTGGTCAAGTTGTAAATATATTCACTCATTTAGTAGTACGTGAAGATGCCCATTCTTTGTATGGATTTAAAACATTACAAGAACGCGATTTATTTAGGATATTGATTAAAGTAAGTGGTGTCGGCCCTAAAATGGCACTAGCAATCATTTCAGGTCTTAGTGTTTCAGACATCGTACAAGCAGTAATGCTAAAAAACTCCGTTCCATTCCTAAGTTGTAAAGGAGTTGGAAAACGTCTAGCTGAAAAGCTCATTGTAGAGTGCCAAAATAAACTGAACTCATGGGAATATCAAATCGAAGAGGATGCGTCCTCTGATGCAATATCTGCATTAATGAATCTAGGTTACAAAAAACACGATGTTCAACAGCTGTGCCAACAAGCGAGTCGATTAGGTATTACTGAAACATCATCAATTATTAAGTATGTTTTAGGAGAGCTACAGCCAGCATGATAGAAGAAGAACGAATTGTTTCTCAGCAACTTACACCAAAAGATTCTGAATCAGAACCCTCTATTCGCCCAATATGCTTCGAGGATTATATCGGACAAAGAAGAATCAAATCGCAATTATCTACAGCGATTAATGCAACTTTAAACCGTAAAGAAGCTCTCGATCATGTACTGCTGTTTGGACCACCAGGATTAGGTAAAACAACCCTTGCTCATATCATCGCGAATGAAATGAACAGTAAAGTTAGAAAAACCTCTGGACCAGCCATTGAAAAAGCTGGTGACCTTGCTGCAATACTAACAAATTTGAACGAACATGATGTACTTTTCATTGATGAGATTCATCGATTGAACCCTAGTTTAGAAGAGATTTTATATCCTGCAATGGAGGATTTTCAGATTGATCTAATGATTGGAGAAGGTCCAGCTGCGCGATCTGTTTCATTAAAATTACCTCCTTTCACCTTAGTGGCTGCAACTACTAGAGCCGGTGCATTAACTGCCCCATTTAGAGATCGATTTGGAATTATTTTACGATTAGAATATTATGATCCTTCTGATTTAAGCACAATTGTCACAAAAAATGGATCAAAGTTGAATATCGCAATTGAAGAGAATGGCGCAAATGAAATTGCAAAACGCTCAAGAGGTACTCCAAGAATTGCAAATCGTTTACTCAAAAGAACTCGGGATTATGCAGATATCCAAAACAGCCCATCGATTACTGAATCAATTGCTAAGAAAGCACTTAACGAGTTAGAGATTGATCATGAAGGTCTTGATTATATGGACCGACGCTATTTAAACAGCATCATTGAGCAATTTGATGGGGGACCCGTTGGTTTAGATACATTATCTGCAAATATAGGAGAAGAAAAACAAACCATCGAAGACGTGATTGAACCTTATCTTATTCAACAAGGTTTTATACAACGTACAGCCAGAGGCCGTATCACAACATCAAAAGCGAGGGATTTTCATGCAGTATCCAGTGTCATTTGAATTTCATCAACCAATCTATGTGATTGGAGATGTTATGCTTGATATTTATTTAGAAGGAAATACTACTAGAATATCACCTGAAGCACCTGTCCCAGTTCTTAAATATAAAAATAAACGCTTTGCATTAGGTGGAGCCTGCAATGTAGCAATGAACTTACAATCTTTAGGTGCAACACCCATTATTTATGGTTTGATTGGAAAAGATGAGCATGGTGAAATATTGACTCAGCTTCTTAATGATGCAGGCATTCAAAATCATCTTATTGTCACCAACCAGCCAACTATCACAAAAATGCGATTAGTAGACAATCATCATCAACTACTCAGAATTGATTATGAAGAAAAGTTTCATCAAGAAAACAGTGCTCAGTTGATTGATCATTTGAATCGTGAACTCCAAAAAGATCAGTTTTGTATCATTTCAGACTACAATAAAGGTACCGTTCATTCACCTCAGTCAATAATATCAAATTGCAAACATGTAGTAGTTGATCCGAAGGGGGATGATTTTGAAAAATATTCAGGTGCTTTTTTAATTACTCCAAATTTAAAAGAATTTCAAATCGCTAGTCAAACAACTACACATGATATTGAAGCTCTGAATCAACTTGGACAAACATTTAGAGAAAAGTTGAATATCAAACATCTTCTAATAACATTAAGTGAACAAGGGATGTTATTGATTAATCAGCATCAACATATTCATGAAAAAGCAGATCGTACGAGTCATGTCAGTGATGTAACAGGTGCTGGAGATACTGTTATTGCAACTTTAACTGCTTTTCTAAGCATCAATACACCCATTGACAAAAGCTTACAACTTAGCAACCTTGCAGCTGGAATAGTAGTAAAAACTTTCGGCACAACCAGTGTGACAAAAAAAGATCTCCTACAAGAATTAACACTAACCTCGCATGGTAAAATAAAAGAGTTGTCTGTACTTGAAAAAATCATTTCAAAACACAAACAAGCTGGTAAAACAATTGTCTTTACCAACGGCTGTTTTGATATTTTACACCCTGGGCATATTATGTTACTACAAAAAGCGAAAGCGCTAGGTGATGTATTAATCGTTGGTATAAATAGTGATGATTCCATCAAACGCCTGAAAGGAGAGAACCGTCCGATTAACCATTTGAATGCAAGAATGAATGTCTTATCAGGATTAGAAGCTGTTGACTTCGTTACTTCATTTGGCTCCGATACTCCCCTTGAGCTTATAAAGGCATTTGAACCAAATGTTCTTGTTAAGGGTGGGGATTATGATTTAGGATCTATAGTTGGAGCCGAAGAAGTAAAGGCTGCTGGTGGTCAAGTAGTAATCATTCCTCTTCACGAAAATTATTCTACGACATCTATTGTTGAATCCCTTTCTCAATAACCATTTACATTACTGAATCAATTAATTTGGTGAGTATCCTGATATCGCACTAGTTGAACTTGAGGCATCCGAAGTTGAGGAGGAACTACCTGATGAAGAACTACTTGTATCTTGGTATGCTGTATTAAATTGATCAATCATTGTATTTGTCGTAGTAGCATTTTTTGCTAATCCAGATGTAAAATTTGGCGAAGTTGTATATATCGATGTAAGACTGAGTAAAGCTAATTGTCGTTCCATTGTCTGTTGTTGATTTTGGAGTGTTCTATTGATCTCACTCAACAACAACACCGCCTCTCGCATGAGTGTTGTACTATCTTCAAGTGTGCTTACATGTTTTACCCACGTTTCTTGAGTTTCTGTACCATCCTCTCCTACAAAGGTTTTTTGTTGTGAAAATCTCCAATTTGCATAATACGCATCCAATTGCTCCATTGTACATTTTGTTTTATTCCCAATTAATGCTCGGCGATTATACATATTTACAAGATTTGAAAATGAGGCTGATGTCCCTGCCAACAAACCATTCATTAATGTTCCAGAGGATTCTTGCTGAGTGCTAATGGTAGTTGATATACCACTACGCTGAGGAACTAGGTTTGTTACATATACATTGGCAGTACCAGTACTTTCATCCGCACATAATGCTTTATAAGCATCATCACTTGTAAATGAATTATCGCAAAAAACCGGTGCACCACCATGGATATAAATTGATGTAGAGGTGGTATCATTTGTTTTGAGTGGCTCCAAAGAAACAAATTGCGATCGATTAGTCTGCATACCAACAGTTAGCATTAAGTTTTCAATGTATGATTTGGCATAGTCATTCACAATAGATGTATCAAAAATAAATGATGTATCAGGACCGTCCTCAACCTCAGGATTACACTCTTGGGTTCCATAATGCGAGGGATATATAACTGAATCTACAGAGGGAGTAACAGCATCAATTGGTAAAATCTGAGAGTCTGCTCTCTCAAGGACATCGTTTACAATCAGCTTTATCAACTGCCCCTCTACCTTATCAATAGCAGTTGTATTATATGACTGCAATGTTGAGATTAGTGGTCCATAGGCCCCAGCAACAGCACCATTTAAATCATATGTTGGGGTATACGGAATTTGATATAGATTAGAACTGTTAACACTATCTGCAAGTGTATCAAGTTGGTTTTTTAAAGTCGTAAATGCTGTTTTAATCGTTTCATCTTCACTTGTATTATTTGAGAATGAATCAATTGTACTATCTTCAAGATTGATCAATTCATAATTCCAACTATTAGAATTTGTAGGTTTTGTGCTGGTACTTTTTGGGGAATAATAACACTGTACTAAAGGAACGTTGGTCGAAGAGCTCGCCGAACCTGTCGTTGAAGTACTTGGTTCAGTGGTAGGCATCTTACTGATACTCGTACTACAGTTTGCAACTAAGGGAGCATAATATCTTAATGCCATTAATAATTTAAATTCATCTGGATAATCTTCCATTGCGTTTAAAACTAATTTGGCAGAATCGGTCCCTGTGGGAGAACTGTCTGTACCACAAAGTGCTTGAAACTCTTCTGTGCTAAATCGATACGACCAATCGTCTCCCGAGCATTTTGAGCTTAAAGAAGTGGTTAGTGGATTACTTTCATCGAATAAAATAATGGGTGAAGTTCTTGCTTGATCGTATTTAACCAGTGGATAAATGTATCCCCTAACCATCAAACGCGTGATATATGGAATGGAATTAATACGCCCTGGTTTGGCACCAGCAAGCATATTAATTGCATTACTTTTTTGTGCGTCAAATGTTTGAGATTGAGTCACAGGCACATTCGTTCCAACCTTTGCGGTTGTACTATCAACAAATTTATTAAATAGCATCTCAAAAACAGAGTAAGACTCCTGTATATATTCAAGAATTGAGGTGCTAATGTCAGATGGCTTTACAAAATCATCAATAAAAGCTCCGGTAAGATCTGATAACGCACTATCAGTAAATGAGCCAATTGTTGTTCCTGTTGAACTCGATTCAGAAGATTGGGAAAAAGCATCTGTCATCGTGAACAGTAATAAGATACAAAGAAGTCTTTTCATCTTGTTGACCTAATTGAAATTGGTATTGGGTTTAAACCTTTTCTGCGCTCTAAGTCTTCTGTTTTTCTTTCCCTGATCAAGAAGCTTATAACGCTTTCTTTGTCTATGCTTATGCACTCTTTTTTTAGTCTTTTTCTGAACCGATTGTTCTTTCGTGGTATTTTTTTCTGGATGATTAAAATGTCCATAATGCTCGCACACTGGACGTTCAATGTTATCATTCCCCTGAATTGTAAATTCTCTGAGCGCCTTGCATTTTTGCTCATTAGGTGTTGACTCGCATGACTTACATATTTTGGCAAAGTTGTCGGCACAACTTAAACTGATCATTATGAAAAATATACATTTTAGTATCATATTGTCTCATACCCTTTTTTAACTATTGAAATGCGTTCCTTTTGAAATATTCTATTCAAAATTCGTAATCGTTCAAAAATAATATTTCTATAAATGAAAATGTACGAATGGTGATCATTAAATTGATTCTCTTCAGCATAACTAATAACCTTGGATGCTGAACCAGGTTTAATCTGATCAAGAGCCTGTAAGAAACGTAGGTTACGACTTGTTTTTATGTACGCGATAAGCTTGATGATTTCAGGCTTAGCATCGGGTACGGTCACGTCAACTTGACTTAAAAGCTCACCAAGTCTCTCAATGCCCTTATCAACCTGGATATCCCCATCAAGTGTCCAATCCTCAACCGCTTCCATAAAGGTAATGACTCGATAAACAGAAGGGTCCATAAATTTTGACCAATACTGATGTGAACCTTTATAAGACATATCAACCATAAATAAATGTTATCATCATTATTGAATAATTGCACATAAAATTGTCTATAATTTAAATAGAATGACAATCATAAAATCAAACCCTTATACAACCAATGAGTGGTTAAATATGTTACGAGAGGCGCAAACACGGATTGGCGTCAATACGGATCAAGATTTAGAAAGATTCTTAGTCAACTTATTTGAGAAAACACTTCAGGAGCCCAATTATCCAAATGCTGAGCTTGAGGATGCGTTTTTCTTCTTATCTAAAAAAAAGACTTTTTCAAATCAAGAAATCTCAACATTAGCTGACAAATGTTTAATTCAAATTGGGTTATATCCAAACAAAATCTCATCATCCGCTTTAACACCAGATATTGTCATCCATTCTGGTAAAAAACTTTATAATCATCTAAGCAACCAACCGTCTAATGATGAAATACCCTATGAAAAAATAAGTCAGCATTTTATCACTTTAATGGATGTCTTATTATCATTTAGAGAAGATATTTTTACCAATGAGCCCCTTTCTCCTGAGATAATCTTTTATCTTTGGGAGCATTCAGAAAGTCAATACGCAAAAAAACGTTTAATACGTTGACATTAACAAAGGTTTCACTTCAAATATATACTATGAATTCAAATGTTTCCAAATATGTAAAAGACATTACAGCCATTGAAAAGATGAGAGCTGCAGGACAGAAAGCTGCTCGTGTTTTGGAAATGATTGAACCATATGTCAAAATAGGCGTAAGCACTGACCAACTAAATACATTATGCCATGATTTCATAGTAGATGAGCTAAAATGCACACCTGCTCCCCTAAATTATAGAGGCTTCCCAAAATCGATATGTACCTCTCTAAACCAAGTTGTATGTCATGGCATCCCTAATGAGAAACTTCTTAAGGATGGGGATATTTTAAACATCGACATTACTGTAATTCATGATGGATATCATGGAGACACTTCTAAAATGTTTTTGATTGGAGAGAAGGTTCCTATTTTAGCTCGACGTCTATGTAAAGTCGCACAAGAAGCTTTATACCTTGGCATCAGTATGGTTAAGCCTGGGCAAGACCTAAAAAAAATTGGACAAGCCATTGAAAGTTATGCTGAAAAAAATAATTACTCATCTGTAAGAGAATACTGTGGACATGGTATCGGCACAGAATTTCATGAAGAAAACTTTCAAGTACTTCACTATGATAGTCCATCAATACCATCGACGATTTTAGAGCCGGGATTAACATTTACTATAGAGCCAATGATTAATGCTGGAACAAAAAAAGTCAGGTTATTACAAGATAAATGGACTGTAGTTACAAAAGATCGTAAGCCATCAGCACAATGGGAACATACTATTTTAGTTACTGATCAAGGGGCTGAGATTCTAACACTTCGCTCTGAGGAGAAGATTTAGGGGTTAATAATCCTCTTTTTGATTGCTTTGAAAAATCCATCATGTATTTCACATGTCGATTGCTCATATCTGGCAAAGGAGCATTAAGAAACAAATGCCGGTAGGTCTTTTTTACTTCAATGATGTCTTCACTGGTAAATCCATTACGTTTTAACCCAACAATATTAATCCCTTTTATTCTTGATGTTTGACCATCTACATTACAAAAGGGTAAAACGTCTTTCGTAACAAACGCAGACTTTGTTAAAAAGGCATACGCACCAACCCGACAATGCTGGGTAACCACTAAATGAGCACCAATCATTACATTGTCCTCGACCACAACATGACCAGCAATGCCTGCATAATTAACAAAAACTACATTATTTCCCACCACACAATCATGTGCTACATGAGAGTAAGCCATGAATAGGTTACTATCACCTATTCGTGTCACAGAACCTCCAACAGGATCCCCCCTATTTATGGTCACACACTCTCTAATGACATTATTATCACCGATAATTAGCTGGGTTTGCTCTCCAGAGTAAGACTTATGCTGCGAATCTCCACCAATCACAGCACTCGGATGAATAACGTTATTTTCACCAAGTATGGTGTCTTTAATAATTAAGGCATTCGGCCCGATTGAACAATTAGCTCCAATCACAACATTTTCACCAATATAACAATTTGGATGCACTACAGCATCAGGGTGTATGTTTGCTGAGGAATGAATGAAACTCATTGGGCTACACTCAAAATTTCTGCCTGACAAACCAACTCACCATCAACTTTTGCTTCTCCAAAGCATTTTAAATACTGCGCTCTATGTTTTAAAAGTTTAACATCAAAAATCAGCTGATCACCCGGCGTAACCATCTTTCTGAATTTGACTTTTTCGATACCTGCCAAGTAAAACAATGGGTCTTTAATATTGGATTCTTTGATTAGATTTGAAACCATAATGATACCAGATTGTGCAATTCCTTCAACAATCAACATCCCTGGCATAATTGGTTTTTGAGGGAAATGACCTTCAAAAAAAGGCTCATTGATTGTAACGTTTTTCAATGTAGTAATGGACTCACCAGGTACCCAGTTAATGACCCTATCAACCAATAAAAAGGGATATCTATGGGGCAGAATCTCTTTGATCTCATTTAATTCAAGTAAACTCATGCATTATCCTTGGTTCTAAATTTTCTTACTAATGTGTCCAGGTTATTAAAATGAATTAAATTCCTCATCCACTTTTTGGAAGGCTGCACCTGAAAAACGGAAGTGTATGCACCAGGCTTTTCAATGGATTTCATTACCACACCCGCTCCACTAATCATCACATCATCTGCAAGACGAATGTTATCGCGTATAGCAGCATCACCACCAATCATACACCTTTTACCGATGATTGTAGAACCACCAATTGAAGCACAACCAGAGATGATAGCATTTTCGCCAACGTTCACACCGTGACCTACCTGGACGTGATTATCAATTTTCACTCCATTGCCAATTATAGTCGGCTCAAGAGCTCCTCGATCAATACAAACATAGGAACCAAGATATACATCGTCTCCAATGATAACATGACTAAGCTGTTTAATCGCAAACCATTTGCTTTGCTCATCTGCAACAAACCCAAACCCCTCTGCTCCAAGATTGACACCTGATTCAAACTTACAGTTGGACCCTATAGTTGTTTTAGCTCCAATAACACAGTGGCTAGCAATAATATTAGATTCACCAATAGTGCATTGAGCCTTGATACGACAGTGTGATTCGATGATAGTGTTGGCCCCAATGACCACATTTTCATCAATGATCGTATAAGGACCTATGCTAATATTTTCCCCTAAAACTACATTTTTTCCAATGATTGCCGTTGAATGAATAAGAGGAACATGTTCTTTTTCGGGATACAAAACATTTAATGCTCTAGCAAAATCTAAACGTGGATTCTCAGAGATTAAAACAGGGCAAGGAGCATATGATGCATGCTCTCTTTTTGCGATCACTAGCCCAGCACTAGTTTCCCTTAAATCGCGCAACCTACTACCATTAGCATACGTTAATTGATGCTTCCCAGCGTTGACCAATGAACCAACCCCATCTATTTCGACAGTAGTTGGCTCACTCAATTCAATTGATAATTGTTCAGATAATGACGTTGCCTGCATGGGCTTATTTTAGCTTTTTCTCAACTTCGGAAGTAAGATCAATCTTAGGTGTTGACCATACAATTTCGTTACTTGAGAAAACAATTTCGATGCCCTTAGTTGCAGCAACTTCAGATACTTTTGCTTTCACCTCTTCCATGATTTTACCAATGGATTGGTTTTGAGCTTGGTACAGTTCTGCCCTAAATTTCTGTTCAGTTTGAGCTAACTCATTTTTGGAGTTATTAATTTTAGCTTCAAGATCTTTTCGATCTTTTGGGGTCATCGTTGATTTGTTCTTTGCAAAGTTATTACTATCGTCTTCCAGTTTCTTTTGCATACTAATCAATTGTTCTTTCTGAGGACTAAACTGTTTCTCCAAATCCTGAGACATTGTTTTCATCATGGAAGATCCCTCAACTAATTGACGGACGTCAACAACACCGAGTTTCGCTGATGGATCAGCAGCAAAAGAACATTGACAAGCAGCTAATGCCAATAAACCTAATAATTGAGTTAATTTCATTTAAACACCTCTAAAAACATGAATATCATTTTAAACTAAAAGCAAATTAAAAGTCCAATCCTAACGCAAAATCGATAGGATTAAATTGATCTCCAGTCTTGTGACTTAAATTTTTCCCAAAGGAAAATGCTAAAGGAACTCCTCCAACGTGTGCAGTCGCCATTACGCCAGCTGACATTCTTAATTCACTTGCTGAAAAATGCGAAAGATACACATTACCAACATCAAAAAATAAAGCTGTTTTGAAGGGATTACTAGTTGCGAAAGGAATAGGAAAGTATAAATTCGTACCAAGTGTCGTTAGCAGATCTCCACCTGTCGAGTCTCCCTTACTATCTTTTGGACCCAGAGAGAATGGCTTAAAGTTTCTTACAGAGCCGAACCCACCCGCTTGATACCTTTTGAAAAATGGCAAGTCTCCAGAAAAAGATTTATAGCCTTGACCATATGCGAAATGTGGTTTGAATTCTAATGCAATTGTATTGTCGTTTTTTAATTGCATGAGCTTTAAATGATACCTCAATGAGTAGTCCATTGCATAATATGTAATATCATTCCTCAACAACGGAAAACTTACATCAACAGAAACATTCTGATTGTAACGTAATCTATCTGTATAAGCACTTCGACTCCATCCAATTCTAGCAGACGTATTGTTGAAATTTTCACCATGATTCGCAATGAATGATCTTACGTTACTAGAAAGGGTTGGCGCATCATTTAACTTCATGTACTCATAGTTACCACCAAAGTTGATGTGGTCAACCTTAGAAGCAGGTATACCTATTGTCATACCCAGCCCAGCATTGTTGGACTTATAGTCCGTGGCAGAAATTGAATCACTATTAACATGGGTATAATATAGCTTTGTTGCTCGCGTAAGCCCTGAACTTAAATAAAATGGATCAAAATGTGTGAAACTAATTGAGTCAGTTGTTTTATTATGCTCTCCACTTAGAGACACTGAATTTCCAGTTCCAAAGAAGTTCTTAAAGTTTAGATTTGCACCAACAACAATTCCTTGACCACCCCCATAACCTACTTGGCCAACTATAGAGTTTACATTTTCCCTTTCTTTGACATCATAAACAACATCAACCTTATCATGATAGGTGGGCACGGGTTGCAGCGTATAATGCACACTATCTAAGAAGCCTAGATTCATCAAACGAGCTCTAGAGTCATCTAATTCATGCTTTGAATACCGTTGTCCCTCAGATTGATAAAGAAAATTCCTTAGAAAATTAGTCTGGGTTCTAGTATTTCCTCTAATGCTAATATGCCTTATAGTATACATCTTTTTTGGATCACTTTTGATAGTGAAACTTAAAGTGTGCTCTGCTTGATTCATTTCGAGCCCATCCTGAATATTCGCGTATGGGTAGCCAAGATCACCAAGATAATCACGATAATCATTCATCAGGTCATTCATTTTAGTTTTAGAAAATTGCTGTCCTTCTAAGTGCTTCGCACGTTTTAGGATGGTTTTATTTGGCTGAATTGGTCCGCTAAAGCTTATTTTCTTTAAAATAAAAGGCTTCCCTTCATAAATCCTCATTGTAAGTGCAGCTCGAGTTTTCTTCTCATTCAATTTTACAGACTTCTCAACCACCTCAAAATTTAAATACCCATTATTGTAATAAAATTCTTTTAATTGGTTTATTGAATCATCTAGCTTCCTCTCTGAATAAACATTTGTTCCCAAGAAATAGGAAAGTAAATTGGTAGTAGCGACATTTAATACTGAACGAATTTTGAGCACCGAAAATACTTTATTACCAGAAAACTTGATGGACTCATATGTTGTTAATGGACCCTCTTTTACTTCAATCTCTAAATTCACCTTCTCTTCTTTAGCCACAATATTCTTAGTGATTGAAACATTGAGGTAGCCTTGAGCCTCATATTCGCTTCGCAAACCTCCTGTAAAGGCTTGCACGACTTTAAGATTATAGGGATAACCTGGCTTCAAATTTAGAGAGGCTTTAATATTATCCAACACCTTATCCTCAATGGCATGATTTCCTGACACAGTGATATTATTTATGACAGGCCATTCAATTACATTGATAATTAAAATATCATCTTCAACTTTGATCTTGATGTCTTTAAATCGTCCTGTAGAGTATAGAGACTTTATCTGCTCTGAAATTTCCTTTTGCGAAGGTGTATCACCTACTTTGATATCAATTAAGCTACTGATATTTGATTCTTGAACATTTTTAAGCCCTCTAATTTCAATGTTTTTTATTTGAGCAAAAATAGTGTTGATTAACATGATCAACAGTAATATTTTTTTAAACATAACCTACCTCTTTCTAATCTCTAATTTACCCCAATTGAAAGAAAAAAGAAATACAAAGGTAAACCCGCAGCAACACTATCTATTCTATCTAAAACACCACCATGACCTGGAAGAAAATACCCGCTGTCTTTACACTTCACCAATCGTTTCAACCTACTTTCAACTAAATCACCAATCACACACGCCAATGCCACTAATCCACCTTTAAAAAACATGAAAGGCCAAATTAGCCCAACCGCTAGTCCACACAGTGCTCCTTCAAGGGTTTTATTTGGCGAAACGGATTTTAATAAAGGCGTATGCCCGATCCATCGGCCACCTAAAAAAGCCAAGCTATCTACAGACCAGATAAGTAATAGTGCTTGCACTAAGAAAATACCGCCCAGAGAATCTATTTGAAATACAAAATACCATGTATACGCCAAAATAATATTATACAGCCAAAAGCATACTCGACGTCTGGGATGTGAAGCTATCTCGTAAACCAACCCCCCCCAAACAAAGACCAAAAAAATGAAATTAAAATATAATGGAATCAAAAAAAGTGAAAATAACACTGCAAAATGAAAAACCCCTCCCAATACAAAAGAGGTATTACTTATTGATGAAAGCTCATAGATACTTAGAATTGCCAAAACCGCAATTAGCGACAACAATCCAACTCCTGATGTGTCATAAAGTATGAATAGAATAAGAGGAATTGCCAATAAGGATGATGCTATACGCTTATGCAGATTTGATATTTTTGTCTTGACCATAACGACGCTCTCTTTTCCTATATGCATTTAGAGCAGACTCAAAGTCCCTCTTTGAGAAATCTGGCCAAAGCACGTCTGAGAAATATAGTTCCGTATAGGCTAATTGATATAACATGAAATTGCTCAACCTATACTCACCACTGGTTCGTATAAGCAAGTCAGGCTCTGTCCCAAACGGATCAATCAGCATATGATCTAAATCACTAACATCTTTGGAAGACCCACTGATAACTTTTTGACTTAATATTTTGAAAGCCTCTTGAATTTGCCAACGACCACTATAGTTAATCGCCATATTTAATCTCAATTTGTTACAGTTTTGGGTCTTGAGCTCAACATCCTTTGCAATACCGGACAACCTGGGTGAAAGTTCATCCAAGTCTCCACAAAATTTCAACTTCACATTGTTTTTTTTGAGTTCATCAACTTCTTTAAGTAGTGTTTCTTCCAATAAATGGACTAAGAAATTCACCTCTTTTTCAGATCGAGATTTATTTTCTTTACTGAACGCAAACAAGGTTAAAGTCTGTATATTATTTTCTAACGCTGCACGAATGACTGTCCGAACAGAATTAACGCCATATTTGTGACCATCCCACCGATTTATAAATCCGTTGGATTGCGCCCAACGTCCATTACCATCCATGATAATTGCAACATGATTTGGCAGTGATTTAGACACTTGTGAGATCTTTCTCTTTGTGACTTAGATGCTCATCAATTTCAGAAATGGCTTTATCCGTAATGATTTGAACATTATTTGACACTTCTCTTTCTTCATCTTGAGTGATTTCTTTCTCTTTAAGCATCTGTTTAGCATCTGAAAGCACCTGTCTACGATTGTTGCGCACAGAGACACGAGCATTTTCAGCTTCTGCCCTTGCAACTTTCACGAGGTCCTGTCTTCTTTCTTCTGTGAGCGGTGGCATTGGAACCCTCACTGTTCCCCCGTTAACGACTGGATTGATACCGAGATTGGATGTTTTGATTGCCTTTTCAATCTTTGGAACCATACTTTTTTCCCAAGGTGTAACTGCCAATGTTCTCGCATCCTCAACAACAACTGAAGCAACCTGCTTTAAAGGTGATTCTGAACCATAATTTTCAACTCGGATATGGTCTAATAAATTCGGATGTGCCCGACCACTTCGAAGTTTCGCAATCTCACTTACAAAAGCTTCCACAGACTTCTTCATCGACTGCTTTGCTTCATCTTCAAATATGCTCATCATTCCTCCTTATAAACTAATGTGCCTTCATCCCGGCCTTTTAAAACATTCAATAATGCATTTTCTTTATTAATATTAAACACTCTCAGGGGCATATTGTAATCGCGGCATTGGCAAAACGCATTCAGATCCATCACACCCAACTCTTTGTCTAAGACATCGTCAAAAGAAATTTTACTATAGATTTTTGCATTAGGGTCTTGCTTGGGATCAGAAGAGAAAACGCCATCTACATTGGTAGCTTTTAAAAGAGCATCTGCGTTTACTTCGATAGCTCTGAGACTTGCAGCAGAATCAGTCGTAACTAATGGATTACCTGTTCCTCCTGCAAAGATCACCATCCTTCCGGACTCTAAATGATAAATTGCTTTTCTTCGATGAAAATGATCAACAATACCACTCATATTGATTGCTGACATTACACGCGTCTCAATATTACGTGATTCAAACACATCCCTCATTGCTAGCGCATTCATCAGTGTAGCCAACATTCCCATATGGTCACCGGTTATTCTTCCAAGGCCCGCATTAGAAAGCTCTGCTCCTCTAAAAAGGTTACCACCCCCTAAAACGAGTCCAATCTGAACACCAAGCGATCTCGCTGCTGATATTTCTGCAGCTATTCGATCGACTACCTTTGGATCAATGCCATAGTTTACATCTCCAGCAAGGGCTTCACCACTTAGCTTGATGATAACTCTTTTATAAATGGGGCTAGACATTGATCAATCACCGAGCTGTTTTTTGACTTCCTCAGCAAAGTTTTCTTGTTTTTTTTCTATACCTTCACCAACTTCAAAGCGTACAAACTGATGTACAGTTGATCCGCTTTCCTTCAATTATTGCTGAACGCTTTTACTTGGATCTTTTATGAATGGCTGGTTCAATAAGCACATCTCACCTAGCATTTTATTCAGCTTTCCTTCCATGATTTTTTCAATGAACTCTGCCGGCTTATTTAGAGCCTTTGTTTGAGCTAGACATATATCTTTCTCACGATTCACAATGTCCTCAGGTAGCTTGTCAATTGATAGTGCAGTAGGATTTGATGCGGCAATATGCATCGCAATATCCTTTCCGACCTCTTTTGATCCTTCAACATCCACGATAACGCCAATTTTTGTACCGTGCTGATAGTGAACTACTTCTCCTTCAGCTGCCATATGGCTGATACGTCTTACTTGTATGTTTTCGCCAAGTGTTAAAACCAATTGCTGACGTTGAGATTCAAAATCGCCTTCAGACATCAACTTATCTGCGTCTTGAATGTCGTTATTTAACGCAGCACTTGCCAATTTGTTCACAAACGCAACAAAGTCGTTATTTTTTGCAACAAAATCCGTTTCACAGTTTTGCTCAATCATGACGGCTTTTTTGAAATCTTCAGTGATTTGTATCCCTATAATTCCCTCTGCAGCCACACGACCACCTTTTTTCTCAGCATTTGCAAGGCCTTTTTTCCTTAAAAAAATCTTCGCCTCTTCAATGTCACCATTTTTTTCTTCAAGTGCAGCCTTACAATCTGAAAAGCCAACACCTGTCGCCTTTCTTAATAAAGCTACATCTTTTGCACTTACCTTACTCATAACTTAATCACCTTTTTTAGTTGCTGTTTGACTCTTTGCCTTGGCTACTGGCTTCTTTGCCGTAGCTGTTTTTGACTTTGACTCAGTATCATTTGAAGCTTCCTTTTTGGGTTTAGCAGTCACTTCTTTTTTTTCAGCTTCTTTACTGGGTTTACGAACTTTTCTGACAATTTTTACAGATTTATCACCAGAATCAACAGAAACACGTTCATCCTCGTCTGGACGTCTTCTTCGAGCTTCTTCTATGACTTCAGAAAAAAGTTTTAAATACAGAGCTATTGATGCATGTGAATCATCATTACCAGGAATCACATAGTCGATGCCATCAGGAGAATTATTTGTATCTACAATTCCAATGACAGGAACACCGAGTTTGTTAGCTTCTTTGACAGCATTTACCTCATTACCCACGTCTAATACAATGACAGCATCCGGCAAGGTATTCATTTTCTTTATACCGCCAAAACTTTGCTCCAAACGCCCTATTTCTCTTTCCAACTGGAGACGCTCCTTCTTCGTTTTGATGTTATCAGAATCCTTTTCAAGCATTTCCTCAAGATCGATGAGTCGCTTAGTTGACTGTCTGATGGTCTTAAAATTTGTGAGCATGCCACCAGGCCATCTGTAGTTGACATATGGTACATCTAACTTCTCAGAAGCCTCTTTGACTTGATGTTGTGCAACCCACTTTGTGCCAACAACAATTACTCGGCCACCATTGAGTACAAGTTGTCCTAAGAATTCGAGTGCTTTAGACATGTGATCAATGGTTTGCTCGAGATCAATGATGTGTAGACCTTGGCGTGTTGAATAAATATAATGGGCCATCTTAGGGTCCCAAAAACGGGTTTTGTGTCCGAAATGAACACCTGCCTCAAAAAAATCGACGATTGACAATTCCATATTTTCTCCTGGGTTAAGTCGTCCGCGTACCCCGTGAATAAATCCAAAACTGGACACCCATATTCATGTGACGGTACACTTGGGTTATATTAATTCGATTATGCTAACACAACTTTTTAAAACACTCAATATTTTAATCATGCTCACGCCTATTTATGCAGCCGAGCTATATCCTTTTGAAAATCAAGCCGATCGCCAACATTTTTATCAATTAATCAGCAATATACGATGCCTAGTCTGCCAAAACGAATCAATAGCAGATTCCAATGCCAAACTTGCAAGTGACTTGAGAGAACACGTCTATACTGATGTTTTACTAGGGAAGTCTGATACAGAAATACTAACATTTTTAACTAGCCGCTATGGTAATTTTGTAAGATACTCACCTCCATTTGATTGGATCACCCTATTATTATGGGGAGCCCCCATACCAATTGCGATGCTGTCACTTTGGTTATTGAGGCGTTTTATTTACAACGAATAAAATATTGCAAACTTAATTAATTTCTTGAGGATTGTAACCAGCATCTCGAATGGCCTTTTCAAATGTTGATTCGCTCATATCTATACCTAAATAGATGTAGTTTGCGAAAAGAGGAGGTGATGTTGAATCAGGCCCTACAAGGATATATGATCCACATATCGGAAGTTTATCTTGACCATCTTGTGCAATTAAACATACTTTGGATGTATATCTTGTAGCATAAAGTAAAACGTGCTGGTAAGGTGGCCGAGCATAACCAATGAAATACTGCTTTTCCATAGCGCCTGAAGATACTTCTGTAAAGGCATATAAAGCGTACAATACGAATGCGAAATATTTAACCATAGTAAACATATATTAGGTAATTGGTGCTTTAATTACCAGTTTTTTGAAAATTACAACTAATTTATATGGAATAACTATAATAAGAAGTATGAAGATCTTAATACTAGGCAGCAATGATATTGCTTATAATTTAGCACAGGAACTAAGCAAAATAGATTATGCTGTTACAGTGGTTGACAATAAAGTGGATCAAATAAAACAAATTGATCGCGAACTAGATGTCAAAGGAATTATTGGCTACCCTACTTACCCTTCTGTCCTAGATAATGCCGACTGTGAAACAACAGATATTTTAATTGCCGTGCTAGATAATGATGAAGCAAATATGGTGGCATGCCAAATTGCACATTCACTGTTTAATGTGCCATTAAAGATTGCCAGAATTAAAAATCACCATTACTTAAATCAAGGTAAACTTTATGGTGATGAGGACCTTCCAATTGATGTTTTTATCAGCCCAGAAATATTACTGACCAGACAAATAACATCTCTCATCAATTTCCCCGGAGCAGAAGAAATTCGTTTTTTTGGCTCTGCGTATATCGTCTTAATAAGAATACAAGCTTCAAGCCCCTGGATCACTCAAAAAATAAAAACTGTGGAGAACGATAATGAGTGTCTTATTACTTTTATACAAAGGGACGGTAAATGGCTTATTCCAGATATCAAATTCAGTTTAAAAGAAAATGACCAAGTATTATTTGCATCTAAAAGGGGCAACGTTTCAAAAATCCTCGCATCTGCGGGCATTGAAAACCCAGAGATCAACAATATTATGGTCGGGGGACTTGGCCACAATGGCACTAACTTAATACGTAACATCCAAAGCAATTACAACATCAAAGCCATCGAAAAAAATAGCCAACAATGCAATAGAGCTGCGACTGAGTTTGAAAACATCACAGTACTACATGGAAAAATCAGTGATCGTCAATTGATGGTTGATGAAGGCGTTGCACAAAGCGACTTCTTCTGCGCGCTGACCGATGATGAGTCAGAAAATATTTTAAGTAGTTTAATGGCAAAAAAGATGGGTTGTAAAAAAGTGGTGACTTTGCTGACAAACACCATTTACTACGAATGCATTAATGAATTAGTAGACTATGTGATCATCTCAAAACTGGCATTAATAAATGCAATTTTAACAGAAATCTATAAAGGTGAATCGATCCATGAGGTCAAAAGCATTAGCTGTGGTGAGATCACATTAATCAAAATGGGCATTACAGAACATTTCAATCACCTAAACTTTCCTGCTACTGCTATTCCCTATCCTAAAAATGCAACATTTGTTGGCATCCTTAGAGACAATGAGTTTTTCTCAGATCGAGACACCTTAATCAAAAAAGGTGATTTTGTTCTTTTAGCCAGCACTGAAATATCAGATATTCCCAAAATGGACGAGCTCTTCTCCTCCTTTTAATCAAAATCATCCTCGAGAATAGATGCAATCAATGAATGATTGTGCTAGCATAAACTTTTTATTTTTGAACCTCACTCGCCCAATATGCAAAATCTATTTAAAGAAGTGAAAATCAAACTTCAACAGGCATTACTTGACGCATTTAATTTAGACGTTGGTATTGATCAAATAGAAGTACAAAAAACATCGCATCAAAAATTTGGCCATCTACAAACAAATGTTTCTTTGAAACTTTCAAAGCAATTACGTCTCCCTCCACCCAAAATCGGACAGGTTTTGACTGACTATTTGTCAAAAGATAATACCTTTTCAAAAGTTGAAATTGCTGGGCCTGGATTTATCAATTTTTTCATTCACCCCGAATTTTTTAATAGTACGTTAAACCAACTGAAAGATGATCCCTATCTTGGGGTGAATGTCATGCCTTCTCATCCTCATGTTGTCGTTGACTATTCAAGCCCAAACGTTGCAAAGGAAATGCACGTTGGTCATTTAAGATCAACAATTATTGGGGATGCCATTTGCCGATTCCTTACATTTGTTGGCTGGGATGTCATTCGTCAAAACCACATTGGTGATTGGGGTACACAATTTGGGATGCTGATCGAATATATCATTCAAAATGAATTGGATATTAAGAATGAAAACATCACCAAGTGTTACCAACAAGCAAAAAAGATGTTCGATGAAGATACAGAGTTTGCAAAAAAAGCCAAAGAACGTGTTGTCATGCTTCAACAACATGACGAGAAAACTCACTCCATTTGGGAGAAACTTGTTGCACAAAGTGAACAACACTTTACTGAAGTGTATGAACAGCTAGACGTGCTACTTGGAGAGGCCGACGTACGCCCTGAAAGTTTCTATAACCCAAAACTTCAGCCGCTGATAGATTACCTTCAAAAAGAAAACATCAGTTCTATAGACCAAGGAGCTAAAGTTATATTTTTAGACGGCTTTAAAGACAAAGATAATCACCCGCTTCCAATGTTGATTCAAAAGTCTGATGGTGGCTTTTTATATGCCACAACAGATCTTGCAGCAATTCAATTTCGAATTGAAACTTTAAAAGCTAAGCGAGTCATTTATTGTGTTGATGCCCGACAACAACAACACTTTGATATGTTATTTGCTGCTGCCAATAAAATTGGCTGGTGTGATGAATCCATTGACTTAAATTATGCCCTATTTGGAACCATTCTTGGAGATGATGGTAAGCCATTTAAAACTCGCTCTGGCGATACGGTTAAGTTACTCCCACTTATAAGCAAAGCCATTGAAAAAGCAACTACGATTGTATCAACCAAAAACCCTTCGTGGGATCAACAAAGAGTCAACGAGACCGCACGAACTCTCGCAGTTGCATCATTGAAATATTCTGATTTGTGTAATGACAAAATCAAAAATTATGCTTTCAGTTATGAAAAAATGTTATCTTTTGACGGCAATACAGCACCATACCTTTTAAATGCCTATGTTAGGGTTCAAAGTCTACTACGAAAAGCAAATATCAGTATGGATCAAGCTCTGGATTATACACTCAATATTACGGAACAAAATGAAATACAACTTGCATATCATCTTGTTTTATTCTCATATGAAGTTGAAACCATCTCTACTTCACTAGAACTACATCGCATGTGCCATTATCTCTATCAGTTGGCATCATTATTTCATCATTTTTATGAACATCAACCCATCCTTCGTGCTGAAACAAATGAACAAAAAGAGAGCCGATTGTGTCTTGTGGGTATTTCAAGTAAAATCCTAGCCCAGGGATTAAATCTATTAGGCATTAAAACCTTAGACCATATGTGAGGCATTATGAAAACAGCGATCCAACCAACACGTGCAGAAAACTACCCAGAGTGGTATCAACAAATTATTAAAGCTGCCGATCTTGCAGAAGTATCACCAGTCAGAGGATGCATGGTCATCAAACCATGGGGATACGGAATATGGGAGAAAATTCAATCCTATCTCGATCAAGAATTTAAAAAAACAGGCCATAGCAACATTTACTGCCCGCTTTTCATACCCATGAGTTTTTTGGAAAAAGAGGCAGAACATGTTGATGGATTTGCGAAAGAATGTGCAGTTGTCACCCATCACCGTTTAGAATCTGATGACACGGGTAAGTTGCATCCTGCTAGTCCATTAACTGAGCCACTTGTTGTACGACCCACTTCTGAAACCATCATCGGTGAAATGTTTTCACGATGGATAAAGTCCTATAGAGATTTACCAATATTGACCAATCAGTGGGCAAACATTGTTCGTTGGGAAATGCGAACAAGACTCTTTTTAAGAACAACTGAATTTCTTTGGCAAGAAGGTCACACTGCCCATGAGACCTCCAATGAGGCGATGGCAGAATCGAAACAGATGCTAGAAATCTATGAACGATTCTCTGAAGAAATACTTGCAATGCCTGTAATTGCAGGAGAAAAACCTGAAAGTGAACGGTTTCCTGGAGCGTTGAATACCTTTTGTATCGAAGCAATGATGCAAGATGGAAAGGCTTTACAGGCTGGAACCTCTCATTTTCTAGGTCAGAACTTTGCTAAAGCCTTTGATATTTCATATCTCGGAAAAGACGAGCAACAACATCTCTGTTGGACCACATCCTGGGGTGTGTCCACTCGACTTATTGGTGGGTTGATTATGACACACAGTGATGACGACGGGCTAAGAGTACCCCCAAGAATCGCTCCTAAAAAAATCGTGCTGCTACCTATTTACAAAGACGAAAAGCAGGAAGAAAAAGTGATGCAATACTGCGAGAGCTTGTCAGAAAAATTGACTACGATTATCTATCATGGAACCCCTCTCGAGATAGAAATTGATAAGCGTCCAATACGCGGTGGAGAAAAATCGTGGTCATGGGTGAAAAAAGGGATTCCCATTCGTATTGAAATTGGTGAACGTGAAGTTGACGCCTTATCGCTATCAATCGCAAGAAGAGATAAAGGTTACAAGGATAAAGTGACATTAAGTGAAGCGTCCTTGATAACAGAAATCCCAGCAATTTTAGATGAGATTCAATCCAATTACTTTAAAGAGGCCTCAAACCGACTGAAAGAGAATACTGTTGCTATAGACAATGAAGATGAGTTTTATGCGTTTTTCAATTCAAAGAAAGGCTTTGTCAAAAGCTTCTGGAGTGAAGATAAAACCATCGAAGAAAAGCTACAAAAAGAACTTTCTGTAAGTGTTAGATGTTATGCATTTAAAGATGAACAAAAAGGAAAATGTATTTTCACTGGAAAACCTGGTAGGCTTGCTGTCTTTGGAAAATCGTATTAATCCAACGTTGCAAGAATAAAAAAAAAGCCAATGTAACTTGGCTTTTTTTAAAATACAACCTGATCTACTGATCTCCTCCTAAAGTAGGACCGCCTGATATCTCTTTTTTTCGATCATTTTCTGAAGATGCACTAACGCCTTCAATTTTTCCCTTAGGAACAGGTGTGTTCACTTCTTCTGCGCTTAATGATCCGTCCTCGCCATCTTTAGGGATCTCTTTCTTCTCAAAAAAACTGTTTAAACTGCCAAACAAATCATGATACCAGGATTTACTATCGTCGACATTGTCAACCTTTGCAACAATCTCTAAACCCTCAATAATCCCTTTAAAATTTGTGAATTCTTCCGTTTTTACATAAACATTTTCTTCAAAATCCTTAAATCCTTCGATTAATCCAGATAATATCCAAGCCCTCATCTCGTTCATATCTAAATCAACACCATTAGTCATAGCTTTGATATCAGCGATTTCCTCACCGTAATTTATAAAATAGTAGGCTCTTAAGAAAAGAGATCTAAACCAAACCTTATACTGGTCTAATAAGTCGATCTTTTCTACAGAACTTTGAGTTGTATTTTCATTTGTCGTTGTATCTACCATAATGGATCCTCCTTAGAGTCATATTGACAGTTTGAAGGTATCACACGTTTATCCCATTTACAAATTCAATTGATAATGCTTATCTCATTGACAACTGGTTTCACAATATGTCAATTTCAAAGATATGATTCATTATCTAGGTCTTTCTCAACTCAAAAAACTCCTTAAAATAGTTGGTTGTGAGGTGCTTATGCAAGGAATTACAAATGCCATTGAAGAGGATTTCAAACAATGGGAAGCTTTTAAAAATCAACCCCGTCATGCTTCTCACTTCCATCATGGTGTAATCGAATTAATGGTCACACATACGAATGCTGACTATTGTTTCAAATATGTTAATGGACACCCTGAAAATACACAAAATCAAAAACTATCTGTAACAGGTTTTGGAGTATTAGCTGATGTTGCAACTGGCTATCCGATTTTCCTTTCTGAGATGACTGTTTTAACAGCCTTTAGAACTGCAGCATCGTCTGTGTTAGCAGCCAAATACCTTGCACGCTCTTCTGCAAATAAAATGGCTATTATTGGGACTGGGGCACAATCTGAGTTCCAAGCAATCGCATTTAAAAGTGTCTTAGGAATTGAAACACTTAATATTTTTGATACCGATCCTGAAGCAATGAAAAAGTTTCAAACTAACCTCTCTAGTCATGAATTCAACCTTAAACTGTGCACTAATATTGAAGAGGCCATTGCTGGTTCAGATATCATTACGTTATGCACGACAAATCGAGACCGAGAAGGCCTTATTAAAGGGCATCATTTAAATTCGGGACAACATTATAATGCCGTTGGTGGAGACAGCCCCAAAAAAATAGAAATCTCCATGAATGCCCTAAATCAAATGGAGATATTTGTTGAACTATCAAAGCAAACAGCCATTGAAGGAGAAATAAAACAACTGGACACCCATCATCATGTAACAGAGTTGTGGCAAGTCATTCAAAAAAAAGCCAGTGGTCGTACACACGATTCCCAAATTACTTTGTTTGATTCAGTAGGATATGCAATAGAAGACTTTTCAACATTAAGATACATTTACACACAAGCAAAAAAACACAATTTATTGGAAACAATAGACTTAATACCGGATCAATTAGATGACCCAAAAAATCTTTTTGGGTTAATCCAATGACGTTCTTGGACGAATTCAATACAGCGATCGAAGCATTAAAACAGTCTTTTCCAATGTTGTTATATATCACAGGTTTCACTTGGGCTATCTTTTTTTTAAACATTGCTATGAAGCGTTCCCTTTTTGCCTTAGGTATTATTCCAAGGCATATACTTGGGATACCTGGCATCATCTTTTCCCCATTCCTACACGGAAACTTTAATCACTTACTAACCAATAGTATTTTCTTTCTTGGTATGGGTGGGTTATTAGTTAGTCAGGGACAGACTGTTTTCATTATTAGCTCAATATGGATCACTATTATTTCAGGGGTGATGGTATGGCTTTTTGCGCGACCCGCATGCCACATAGGTGCAAGTGCACTTATCATTGGCTATTGGTCATTTATTTTAGTTAGGGCATATTTTGGATTCAGTTACATCGATGTCATCGCGGCAATCATAGGTATGTACTATTTTGGTGTTCATCTGACAGCAAGTTTATTATCAATGGAAAAAGGGGTTTCATTTGAGGGACATTTCGCTGGATTAATTGCAGGCGCTCTCGTAGGCTACTTTTACCCAGAACTGGTTTTATTATTAAACATTTTAGCACCCAATCTATCAGAACTCATTCAACTCCACTCAATGGCTATACAACCATCTTTTACATTACTATTTTAAAAAGCCGTATTGAGCTAAATTGCTGATATCGATACATTGGCTTTTATGCATGGATTATCACTCAAATTATTTTTTCAGTACCTTTTTCAGTACCCATCCCTTATATCCACCTTACTCATCGCCCCATGTATTGGGGTTGTAAATCAACTGAGTGTTCCTTTTGTTTTAAAACATCTTGTCAATGCCATTTACCAACAAAATAATCTCCATCATTTAATCATCCTATTCATTTTCGTATGGACCATTTCCAAGTTAATCATTCGTTTACAAGTGTATTACTCTGCATTTCAAACGCCTCATTTAATTGCATTATTTAGAAAAAAAGTCATTGACTATTATCTAATCCAACCAACGTTAATCAACAAGACACATCAATCAATGGAAATTGGTAAGATTGCCAATGATTTAGCAAATACCATTGAAAGGATATGGGGCTTATGTGTTTGGAATATTATCCCAAATACCTTGAGTTTTTTAATAGTCCTTTACCAAATCGCAAAAATAAATGGGACCATCATGATCAATTTAGCATGTTATTTTTTCTTACAATTAATTTTAATTGGTAAAGCGTTCTCTCTCATTCAAAAAAATGCATCCAAACATCGAGCATCAAATATGGCATTGCTTTCAACCATTCATGATACCTTTAAAAATCCACTCAACTTAATTGTTTATCCTTCTAAATCCTACTTTGATGATTCAATACGTGGAGACCAACTTCACGAGTCCATGTGCCGACAACAATTAATTCACACCGTGAATCATCTACGACTCAAAGTGGACTGCTTAGGTGTCATGATGCTTGTGATAAACTTTTTCATCCTATTAAAACATCGCGTATCCTTTGATCTTGGAGAAATGACATTTATTGCATTAACAAGTATATCGATGATTGAGATACTTTGGCAGTTGGGACATTGTGCTACTGAACTTAATAAAGAAATAGGATTATTTCAAAAACTTTCAAAATACCTTGTATCCATTCCTCGATTCCCAACTAAAAATGTGGGAATCAAACATGGGTCAGTGATCGTCAATAATTTATCTTTCGCATACCCAAATCAAAGTGATGTATTTAATAATACATCTTTTGAAATACCTGGAGACACAGTGACTTTAATACGATCAGAGTCTGGATATGGTAAAACCACTTTACTCTATTTAATGCTCGGGCTTTTAAAGCCACAAAAAGGCTCTATCCATGTGGATGATCTGTCATTAAGTCATCTAAATCCACCACAAATCAGACAACTTATAAATGTTGTTCCACAACATACTCAAATTTTAAATCGAAGCATCATGGATAACCTAATGATTGCAAAACCAAAAGCCTCAATGAAAGAACTACTTCATTCACTCTCTTTGGCAAAATGTGATCAATTTATTTCAACTCTTCACTCTGGCATCCACACCAATGCCAACCAACTTTCGGGAGGACAAAAACAACAACTATCCATTGCTCGAGCTTTCCTAAAACAATCACCCATTTGGGTTATTGACGAGGGATTGACCGGAGTGGATTTAAAAACATATTCATCTATTATGCATAATGTTGTTAACCGAAGGCCTTTTAAATCATTGATCATCATGAGCCACCATCAAAGAGATTCTCGTTTTGCTACAAAAATTGTCGACCTAAATGATTGTAATTGACCCAAGACTATAATGAAGTGGAGGTTAAAATCTTCACGTATATCAATTTAAATTGATGAGCTACTAAAAGAAACCCTAAATTAGTCCTTATGATCAATCTGTATCAATATCTTCCCTACCCCTTTTTTACGAGATTGATACGTATGCGCTTGACTTATTTTTTTTAATGGGAAAATTTTATCAATCTGTACTCGTAATTTTTGATTCGCAATTAATGCTGCTAAATAGTCTAAATCCATTCGTGATGCACGTACAATGATGGATAAAACTTTTTTTCCGGATACTAATAACTCTAATATATTATTGGCAATGATTTGTGGAGAGAAGCGCGTTGTAAGGTATCTGCCTCTTTTCTCAAGCAAAAGCTTTGCTTCTTTCCAGTCCAACCTTCCAGCCACATCAAATATGCAATCATATGTATTTGAAAGTGAGGATAAATTGATTTCATCATAATTGATTACCTGATCAGCCCCCAACAAAGTAAGCCACTCTGTTTGTTCAGAAGACCCTGTAACTGAAACATTTGCTCCCATAATTTTTGCAAGCTGTACAGCAATATGACCCACACCTCCTGCACCACCATTTATGAGAATGGATTCACCTGGTCTTAACGCTAAATAATCCCTTAGACCTTGTAATGCGGTTAAACCAGCATGTGGTAAACCTGCAACTTTATCATAATCAATTGAAGCAGGAATATGGGAGCACACCCTTTCAGGTAAAAGAATGTATTGCGCATAGGCGCCGCCGGGAAGATAAATGGACTTAGCAAACACTCGGTCATTTACCCTAAAATGTTTTATTTGTCGACCTACAGAAACAACTTCGCCTGCAACATCCATACCAAGTCGAAGTGGGAAGTCTCCTGTAAACTGTTTTAAATATCCTTGACGAATTTCACAGTCTAAAGGATTAACACTTGTCATATGAATTTTAATCAGTAATGACTTTGCATCAACATGTGGTATCTCAGATTGTCGTACTTTAAGGACGCTTGGACCACCAAATTCATCAAGTTCAACACTTTGCATTGTTATTCTCCTCTCCCACAAATAATTATATATTGAAATATGAATTTAATCATGCTTATGAGATGGTGCATTTTAAAAAGCCAGTACAAATTCTTTCACGTTTATCACGCACGGATCGCTCTGAATCAGATTCATCTTCCATCTCCTGATCATCATTTACATTCGATTCTTGTTTAAATAGTCCTTGATCATTCAAACTTGATTTATCATGAACGCTTTTAAAATCTTTTTTAATAGGGTATTTACTTTCTAAATTCAATGCTTTTGTTGTTTCCTCATCTATTAAACTTTTCTCTATTTCAGCAACACTTCGACCAATAGTAGGTTTTGAAGTTAAGCGATTATGTGAATGAGAAATGAAGAAAAATGACTCGGAATCTAATACACCATCAGGTACAGGGGGTTGACTAAAGTTTGGATCATTTAAATCGCTAAACTTATGATAGTTTGAATTTATCCTTTTGATAGCAGCAATTTCGCATGCCTTTGGTGTTGCTAAAATATCACAACAGGTTAAATTATACTCCTTGGACTTTAAGAATTTGATGAGGGTTACATGGTCGAATGGAAATGACGAGGTCGACATCGCAATATCTAACTTATTTTCAAGTGCATATAAAAATTTTAATAGTAAACTGGCAGTAACAGCAGGATAAATAAATTTCAAACTCTTCTTAGAAAGACCATATATACCAGCTGGCATCCTCTTTAAATCTTGCCACTGCCAATTCCACTCATGTGTAATGGCCTGTGCCATCCTCATAAAAAATAATGAATCACTAAACTCATATTCACACACAGCTAATTTCATAGGTTGAAAATGAGAGGGAAAATCTTTTTGAATAACTGATAGACGCTGTAAATCAATTTTAGTATCCACATTATCCTGAAGTAATACTTTCAAAAAGGTGCTTTTACCAGAACTTTGTGGACCGTAAACCACCAATGCATGCCTTTCATCTGATATTTTTGAATTAAAAACTGCTTCTTTAAATGATCGATGACATTCCTCGACGAAGCGAGGAATATCATTTATGTCATATTTTGAAAAAAGAGCTAAAATAGTGTCTAGGATTTCACGATTCTCATTTGATATAGAACTAGGCAATAAGCTCTTACGACGCAACTCTACTAATATTGAATTTACTTTTTTTTGATCCATGAAAACATTGTATCAACTAAATCAAATAAATGTAATTTATCGCGTAAAATTAAGTGGAATTACATTGCAAAAAGAAAAATTAAACGTTAAATTGTGGATTATGGATGAGTTAAGAGTTGTAATATTCAACGGTACCTTCACTGTTAGCATTGATAATCAGCAGGCAATAGGTATTCAAAATCAACTCGGCCATGCATTAAAAGAATTTGATGATCATTTACACTATGAGATCAAAACTGCCGATCCAGAAGACAATCAAATTTTCAATACGCTAAAAAAAATTGACGATACTGTCAATACCATCATTATTGGATTTGGTGATTCTGGAAAAAGTAGCATTGAACGATGCTTACAAACAATGAAATCAAAGCGCTACAAATATATCTGGTTCTCTGCTAATGGTCATATTCCTGAGACCATTAAAAACATCGATTGCATTATTTTACCGACATGGTACCACCACATAGAACCACCAAAAAATGTACTTTATACTGCTCCAATTGATAATTTATTATTGGAATATGAAATGACTACCTTTTCTGAAATTGGAACACCTCAAACGGCTATTTTCTTAGGAGGGGAAAATCTTATTGTTGAGGAGCTTTATCGATGGCTTGATTGTATAGAGCTTGAGGAAAAAACATTCGTTGTTATTTTTGACCATCCCTCACTGGATATTGAAATTAGACCCACCTTGGTAGACATTACAAGAAAATTTATTCTGGAAAACCAAAGCCGCTGTATCTATATACCATATGATGACCTAAATGGACGCTATGAGAAGAACATCACGTCTTTAGCGATACAACAAGAACCATTAAACATTTATCTAAATGCCTCTGATATTGAAACGTTTGCACAATTATATCCATATTTTGAGACCATTAATATCTTCATCTCTAATACCACTCCAAAAGAGTTGACCGAATATCTTTTAAATGAAGATAACTCAATTTCAGCATTTGAAGAAGATCAAGACAGCGTTCAATCAATCACATTAAAAAGAGATGATCCTGATAAACCAAGACAATTTATTGTCAGGGAAATTATTGATAAATTTGTAAAACATCAACACACATCCAGTACATGCTGCGAACGTTTGCTTAATTATTTTTTCACATATCGAGACCCTAAAGATAAAAATGATCATTCGTATACACCACTACCTTCAAACAGTGAAAGCTTACATAGATTATAAGCCAATAAAGAATAGTGAAAAAACTTTGCAAACCTAATAATTTATTCTATTATTAAAGCATGTTTGATAATATTTTTGATTGGAATTTAGCTATATCGCGTGCCGGTGGAAACAAAGACCTGGCTCATGAACTTACAGGTTTGTTAGCTGAAACCATCAAGGAACTCAAACCAAAGATATCAGAAGCTTGGGCCTCTGGTCAGATCGACATCGCAAGTCAGCTTACCCATAAACTTCATG
>MDTB01209612.1_pt1 | contig 33037 bp, 30 predicted proteins | sample 811161 | NCBI WGS metagenome assembly MDTB01 (sample SAMN05326650, study PRJNA326480) | marine metagenome | isolation source: seawater | place: Mediterranean Sea | collected 2009 | reverse complement strand
TTGTTGAATTACATGATTGTTTTGCTACAGCCGAGATGCTTCACTATGAAAATCTTGGCCTATGTGATGATGGAGAAGCAGGAAGATTGATAGATGAGGGAGAAGTTGAACTAGGTGGAAGAATTCCAGTAAATGTATCTGGCGGCCTATTATCAAAAGGTCATCCATTAGGTGCTACAGGTATAGCTAATATATACGAAGTCTGCACTCATTTAAGGGGCGAAGCAGGAGAAAGGCAGGTAGAAAATGCAAAAATTGGTATGACGCATGTCATAGGATTGGGTAGCGCATGCGGTATACATATCCTTGAAAAAGTTTAGTCATCTAAATGCAAATTGGTGTTGTAAGCGATACACATAACAACCTAAAAAATATAGATACAATAATATCTCTTTTTAATTCTGAAGATATTTCTTTAGTAATTCATACAGGAGATATTACGAACGTAAGATCTCTTGAAAAATTTTCAAGACTTAATTCTAATCTCATAGGTGTTTATGGAAATAATGATAGAAATGAGCTAGGTATAAAAGAAATTGCAACTCAACATAATTTTTCTTTTATGGAACCTCCTTATCTAGTAAATATCTACGATAGAAGTATAGCTATTTTTCATGAACCTGATGAGATTGAGGACTTTTTGCAAATAAATAAAAAGGTTGATATTGTCTTACACGGACATACTCATAGATATAGACTTGAAAAACGCGATGATGTAATAATTTTTAATCCTGGTGAATCTGCAGGAATGCAAGTTGGTAAGAATGCAATTGGTATTCTTGATTTAGAGAATCTTGAAACTAGAAGAATCTTTTTTTAATAACTCTATATAAAAATAAAACACCTAAAGATATTGGAACAGTCAATAATATAGGCCTTAGTGCTCTAGTAGATAGTTCTTGCTGGAGCAATAAATTGAAAGAAAAGGTAAACAATGAAGGTGCATAATCAAAACCTGAGAGTTCGATGTTAGTTGGTGTCACAAAAATCACCAAAAGAATAAGGACTAACTCTGGGTAAAACTTATTTCTTATTCCAACTAATAACAAAGCAAGGAAAATGGAAAAAATAATATAAATAAACCAGTACATTGGGTCACTTCAATAGGTTTAATACATAGTCTCTGATAAGTTCTTTTCTCCACAAAGTTATTTGCTCGCATGCTGAGTCTAATCCTTCAATTAGAATAAGTCTTAAAAAATCCTTTTGGGCTTTTTTTGAAAAAAATAAAGTTTGGTTGATTTTCTTTTGACAAGCAATCTCTTCAACAAATGCATTAAGCTGATTTAGGATTTCGTCTTCATGAGCTTTAGTTGTAGTTCTTTCTAAATCTAGAAAAACTGAATGTGAATTAAATGTATCATCTATAAGTTTATTTATATCTTGGAAGAGCCATTCAAGCTTAGAATCTTTTAATAACTCATCTCTTTGCTCGAGATATAAATATATTAAATACTCAACATCTAATGCGGCATATTTTAATTGTGCATCTGAAAGAGGTCTTTTGATCCAATTAGATCTAGTTTCCTTTTTATCCAAAATAATGCCCAGTTTTTGCTGGACCAAACCTTGGTAACTAATTGAGTAGTTTCCATCCAGGAAAGAATTGGCAATTTGCGTGTCAAAAACATTTACCATTCTTTCTCTTGTCCAAGAATAGACTGCTTCTAGATCTTCCTTACAGGAATGTAAAATCTTTGTAACTGAATTGGTATACAAAAAACTACAATGGTCTAAAGGATTATCTATTGCAATAGTATCTACTAGGAAGATTTCTTCACCATCATTGATTTGTAATAGAGCTAAACGCATATTATATTTAGTTGTTCGTCTAAATTCAGTGTCTACGCCTACAAATGGCTTTATCAAGAGTTCCTTATTTAAGGTTGATAAATCGTCTATAGTGTCTATTAAAGTGAACAAAGTAAGTGCTTGGCTAAATATTTTTTTGATTGAATAAAACGTCTACAATTTCATCATCTGGAGAAAATCCAATAACAACTTCTTTGAAGATTGCTTTCAAACCAGAAGTATCTTCTCGTTTTTCAGCTATTCTTAAGCGATCAAGATATTTTTCTAAGTCTTTAAAAGAAAGATAATCTTCTTGAGCTTTTAAGATTCTTTTGTGTTCAGTAGTGCTTACATTATCGCCAATTAGTAATTCTTCGTATAACTTTTCCCCTGGCCTTAAACCTGTAAACTTTATCTCAATATCGCCGTACGGATTCTGTTCGTTAATTAATTCCACGCCACTTAACTTTATAAGTCTTTTAGCTAAGTCAAGTATCTTCACTGGCTCTCCCATATCAAGAACAAAAACCTCTCCACCTTCACCCATGGCACCCGCTTGAATTACTAACTCAGCTGCTTCGGGAATTGTCATAAAATATCTTGTAACTTCAGGATGAGTTACCGTCAATGGTCCTCCTTCAAGGATTTGCTTTTTGAATAGAGGAAGTGCAGAACCAGATGACCCAAGAACATTACCAAATCTAACCATGGTCATTCTTGTTTTATGTTTCCTTTCTTCATCCTCTGAATAAGATTGAAGAATTAACTCTGCAAAACGCTTTGTAGCTCCCATTATATTAGTAGGTCTCACTGCCTTATCAGTTGAGATCAATACAAATGTTTCGACCTGTGCATCAATAGCAGCATCGAGACAATGTTTAGTTCCAAAGACATTATTGAAAACACCTTCAAAAGGGTTTTCCTCTACAAGTGGTACATGCTTGTATGCGGCAGCATGATAGATTGTATTAACATCGAAGACTGAACAAACCTGAAAAATCCTTTTCTTATTGGTTACACTCCCCATTACTGAATGAACAGGAAAGTCTAGATTCAATGATTCCATCTCATTCTTAATCTGATATAAAGAGTATTCATTAGAATCTAATATGATTAATTGTTTTGGATTATTTATGACCACTTGCCTCACTAACTCGGAACCAATGGAACCTCCTGCTCCTGTTATTAATACTGTCTTATGTTGTATATTTTTTTTTAGCAGTTCATCATTGGCCTCTACTTCATATCTGCCGAGTAAGTCAGCGATATTGATTTCTTTCAATTCGGATACTAATACCTTACCTGCAGCTAAGTCAGTTAAACCTGGAAGTATTCGAACTTTCACCGATAATTTTTCTATTTCTTTCAGTAACCCTTTAAGAAGGGTTTTAGATGCAGAAGGTATGGCAATTAAAACCTCATCAATCTTGTTTTTTTCAATAAGGTTCTTAAGCTTTTTAGGTTTAAATACTTTTATGCCGGCGATCAGGGTGTTTTGCAATGCAGGATTTTTATCTACATAAGCTACCGGGTCCATCTCCTTACTTAACCTAAGTGCACCCGCAAGCTGTCTCCCAGCATCTCCCGCACCATATATAATTACTCTGTTACTGGGGGGGCTGTATTGCAAAATTCTACTAGCAAGAATCCTTGAATATATGAGTAAAAACAAAGAAATAAGAGATATCAGAATAAAAGTTTTATTCTGAATTAATGATATTTTTTTAAAAAGGGTATATTCAAGCCCAAAACCCAAATAGTTTAAATTGGCCAAAAAAATTGCAAGAAAAAGAGCAATTGCACTTGCTCTGACTATCAAAAAAATTGCGGAGAGGTCTATATACCTCAATACTGAAGTATATACTCTCATCAATACGAAAATTAGTATTTGAATTACTGGAAACCAAATATTAAGTACTAGTTGTTCAATGGTAAGTTTTAAAAGATAACCGTCTAAGTTGAGTGAAATTAAGAATGAAAGATAAACTAAGAAAAAGTCAAAGGTCGCAACTAAGGCCTGCTTATTGAATCTAGAAGCTGAAAGTAATTTTTCTTTGAAACTTAAAAAGAGATTCATGAAATAAATTACTTAGTTGCTTCAAGTAAGATGCTGTCTATATTTTTAGCACACCAATTCATATCATTTGAGGTAAGTGACGGATGGCATAAGAACATCAAGGATGTTTTTCCTATTTCTTTAGTATTTATTAAATCTTCTTTAGGTTGAAATGGTGAGTCTTTGAAAGCTTTTTCTTTATAAATCTCTGAACAGCTACCCGAAAAACATGGAACACCAGTTGCGTTGATAGCTTTGATTATTTTATCTCTTGTCCATGATTTTTTTAAATGATGGTCGTTGATAAAGGCATAGACTTTATAATTTGCATTAACCATGTCACTAGGAGTTTCAAAGACTCTAACTAATCTGGAATGTTTCTTAAATACTTTTTCAAGGATATTTTTATTGCGGGTTCTTAAAGCAGTCCATCTTTGCATCTTCTCTAGCTGTATTCTTCCTATAGCTGCTTGAATTTCTGTCATTCTATAATTTGACCCAAATGACTCATGAAGCCATCTAAATCCTTCGGGATGATTTTTTTTGTAAACAGCATCGTAAGACTTCCCATGATCTTTGTAAGCCCACATATACTTCCACAATTTTTTATTATTTGTTGTAACCATTCCACCCTCACCTAGTGTTGTCATTATTTTGTCTTGGCAAAAAGACCATGCACCTATATCACCAATAGATCCTACATTTCTTCCTTTATAAGAAGCACCATGAGCTTGCGCACAATCCTCAATAACATATATTTTGTTTTTTCTAGCAAGTTTCATAATGGGATCCATATCGCATGGTCTTCCACCTAAGTGAACACAAATAATTGCTTTGGTATTTGGAGTAATTACTTTTTTAATGTTTTCTGATTCGATATTTCCAGTATCAAGATTGACATCAGCAAAGACAGGTTTGCTACCTGTACCAATAACAGAAGTTACTGAAGCAATAAATGACCTAGGAGTAACAATTACCTCATCTTTGGGGCTAAGATTTAGAGACTTTAAAGCTAATTCCAATGCTAAAGTTCCATTGGCAAGTGCAATAGAATAATTAACTCCGACCCACTCTGAGAATTCTTCTTCAAATTTCTTTCCATGGTCTCCTGTCCAGTAATTAACTTTATTGGAAAGGGTAATTTTCTTAACTGTTTCAGCCTCTCTTAAGGAGAAATTTGGCCATCCACCTAAAATTCTTTTTTTCATTATTTTTTCTTAATAAGTTCTAAAAATAGTTTTGTAAACTTTATAACTCCTTTAGATCTCTGCATTTCATTATTATAAAAAATTTTCCCATTCTTTCCCATTTCATCTATTTTATCTTGTTTAAGGTCTATTAATCTTTTTATTGCAGAAACAATAGAATCAGCATTCTCAGGCTCACATAACACGCCTGCTTTCGAATTTTCTATTATAGAAGCGGCCTCTCCTTCAGATGCCATCAATATAGGTTTACCTGAAAATAAGTAAGCTTGTGTCTTTGAAGGTATAGTTATTTTAAAGAGATCATCTTTCTTTAAGTGAACAACTAAAGCATTCGAAGAATTAAAAATTGTTTTTATTTGTCTATCTGAAACCCTGTCATAAACATTCACATTAAAAAGGTTATTGGAGTCTATAAACTTTTTTATTTCGTCTTTTTGAGTGCCTTCACCAAATACATTTAAAGAAACTTTTTCTTTTAAAATAGAAGGATGATTAAAAGCTTCAATAAAGGATAAGAGATTTTGTCCTGGGCCTAAATTTCCGGCAAAAGTAAAATTAAAATGCCTAGGGTTTTTAAAATTAAAATTTTCGGGAGATCCTTCTTCATCCTCGTTAGTCCAATTATAAATCACTTCTATTTTATCAGGATCTATATTATTTTTAATCAGGTGAGATTGGAATCCCGCAGAAAGTACTACTATCTTATTAGCTCTTCTATATAAAAAAAAACAAACTTTTCTTATCATTGATAAAAATAAACTATTATTGATCATTCCAGTTGATTCAAGGGTTTCAGGCCACATATCTTGGATATCTAGAACCCAAGGAACTCGCCATATTTTACTTAGAAGCCAAGACGAAAATGCAGTTGTTATTGGTGGATGATATGAGTATATAATTTTTGGTCTAGATATGAATAAACCAACTATGAGTGAAGAAATACAAAAGCTAATGTAGTTAAGTGACCTTTTAATAGCTGACTTATCATGGCTAGGAAATATGGGTGCTCTATAAATCTTTATATTGTCTATATCTTCCAATACAGGAAATAGACCCGAGTAATTTTGATATATTTTTCCTTCTGGGTAATTTGGGAATCCAGTTAATACTGAGATTTCAAATTCATTTGCAGCAAGTTCACGCGCAAAAGCAAGACCCTTAAATGTATTTGGTTCAGGATCAAACCATTGTGTGTGTATTAGAACCTTCAATTGTAATCACGCCAGACATTTCTTTTGACATAATCAGTATAGCTAATGATTATTCTTGCAACCTTTTCAGATAAATTATCCACATCGTAATCGTGAACGATTACAGGTTTTTTTAAATGATTTTCGTTGTTTAACAAAATATCTATTGCTTGGAGTATTCTTATTTTTCCTAATCCAGTCATTATTACGGACCCTTCCTCCATTCCCTCTGGTCTCTCGTGTGCCTCTCTTAGATTGATTGCATTGAAGCTTAAAATAGAAGACTCTTCAGTTATAGTTCCACTATCAGAAAGAACTACTTTTGCATTCTTTTGTAATTTTAAATAGTCTGAGAAGCCTAAAGGATCGAGGAATTGCAATAAACTATTAGTTTTAAGGCCTGTATCTTTCAATTTTTTTCTAGTTCTTGGGTGAGTTGAAATAATAATGGGTAAATTATATTGCTCAGCAAGAGTATTTAAAGAATCTATTAAATCAAGAAATAGGTTAGATTCTATGTTTTCTTCTCTATGTGAACTAACAAGAAAAAAATCATCTTTCTTAAGTTTAAGTTTCTTTAATATCTGTGAATCTTTAATTTTGTTTTCATTGTCAGAAATGACTTCCTTCATTGGACTTCCAACCTTAATTACCCTGTCGGGTGGCAAACCCTCCCTTAGCAAGTAATCTCTTGCAATATTGCTATATGTCAAATTGATATCTGATATGTGATCAACAATTTTTCTATTTATTTCTTCAGGTACCCTCTCATCGAAACACCTATTCCCTGCCTCTAAATGAAATACTGGAATTCGCATTCTTTTTGCTGGAAGAGCAGACAAACAGCTATTTGTGTCCCCTAAAATTAGAATTGCATCAGGTTTATCTTCAAGAAGATTTTTTGCCGTACAAGAAATGAGGTTTCCTATCGTTTCCATTGCTGAAATAGATTTCTCTGCCGAATTTAAGTAGACATCAGGCATTCTCAAGCCCAAATCTTTGAAAAAGATTTCATTCAACTCGAAGTCATAATTTTGACCGGTATGGATTAATTTATGGTCAAAGACCTCGTCAAGCCTTTTGATGATGCTTGATAGTCTAATTATTTCAGGGCGAGTTCCAACTATTGTGGTTACTTTTAATTTTTTCATTTAGTTTCCGCTACATATGTATCGGGTCTTTTGTCATCGAATTTTTCATTTGCCCATAGAAAAACAACCAACTCCGATTCACCGATATTTTTTATATCATGTGCCCACCCAGGTACCGTGTCAACAATGAGAAGATTTCTGTCGTCTACCTCCAGTTGATATGTTTCTTCTGTATTCATATTTTTAAAATTAAATAAAGCCTTTCCTTTAATGACAAGGAACTTTTCAGTTTTGGTATGATGGTAGTGCCCTCCCCTTGTTATGCCCGGCAGCGCTGTGAAGACAGAAAATTGTCCACTTTCTTCTGTTCTAAGAATCTCAGAAAAAAAACCCCTTTCATCAGTATTTTTATTCAGGCTATAGGAAAAATCGGATGTTGGGATGTTAGATAGATAAGTTGAATATAAGTATTTGTTGAGACCTGTAAGAGAACAAATTTCATGACTATCTCTTAATTCATAGAAGCCATAGAGGATTTTTGCTAATTTTCCAACTTCTATTTCATAAGTTTTTATTTCTTTAGACAAAAAACCTTCAGGGGGAGCCAGAATAGTCTCATAAATTAAGTTCAAAACATCATCTATATAGACACACTTTATCTCAGCCTTTGCGTCATGAATTTCAATTTCTTCATTGCGTGCAATTTTATGACAAAAAGTCGCTATGACAGAATTATAATTTGGCCTACACCACTTCCCAAACACATTGGGCAAGTTGAGGATTGTTAAAGGAGATTGATTTTCAGAAGCGAATTTTTCAAATAAGTTATTAGCAACTTTTTTTGTCTGGCCGTAAATATCTTTTCTTCCGGAATGTATAGTAGAAGAAAAAATGATGGGTATTTTTCTTTTATTTTTTAGAACTAACTCTAGGAGTTTCTTTGACAATTCAATATTTGATTCTATAAAGTCTTCATCACTAATACTCCTATTTACTCCAGCCAAATGAACAATTTGATCTGCGTTTTCTATATTAGATGAAAGGCTATCTAAGCTAGAACCTTTATAATACTCAAGAACCGTATGTCCTCTCTCGATTAGGAATAGCTTTAGATTACTTCCTATAAATCCTTTCGAGCCAGTGATAAGAATATTCATTAATATTCTATTTCTTCGATATTCATTGTATTCAAAAGTTCTATCATCCCCTCTACATCAAGTTGATGAGTATTATGAGAAGTATATTCATCAATACTTGAAAGGCGCTTATCGCCTGCATCTATAAAAGCAGAATAGTTAAGCCCTCTTTCATCTACAGGAACTCTGTAGTAATTTCCTATTTCTTTGCATATTGCCATTTCCTCTCTTGATACAAGGACTTCAAACAATTTTTCTCCGTGCCTAGTCCCTATAATTTTTTCCTCATGAGATTCCGAATTAAGCATGATTTTTGCTGATTCTACTAATGTTGCTATATTTGCTGCAGGAGATTTCTGAACAAATACGTCTCCACGATTTCCATTCTCAAATGCAAACAAAACAAGCTCTACAGCTTCATCTAGAGTCATCATGAATCTGGTCATGGAGGGGTCAGTTATAGTTATTGGGAGACCTGAATCTATCTGATTTTTTATTAGAGGGACAATAGATCCTCGAGAACCTAGCACATTTCCGTATCTCGTAACACATATTACGGTCTCAGCGTCTCTGCTTTTTGCAATCGAAACTTTCTCCATCATTGCCTTAGAGGTGCCCATTGCATTTATAGGATAAACTGCCTTATCTGTACTCAAACAAATTACTTTCTCGACCCCAGCATCGATTGCAGATTGCAGTACATTTTCAGTTCCCAAAACATTTGTTTTAACTGCCTCTAAAGGAAAAAACTCACAAGTGGGCACTTGCTTCAATGCGGCTGCATGAAAAATATAATCTACTCCCTTGATTGAATCATTTAGAGAACTGATGTCACGTATGTCGCCAACATAGAATCTAACTCTTTCGTCATTAATCTTCTTTCTCAGATCATCTTGCTTCTTTTCATCTCTAGAGAAAATTCTTATTTCTGCAACTTCTGAAGATTCTAGAGCTTTATTCAGAAATGCTTTACCAAAGGAACCTGTGCCGCCTGTAATAAGTATTTTTTTTGATTTTAATTTATTTAAATTGTTCATTTGTAATTTACATTTTCTGATCTAAGTATTTATTCTTTTCTACGTGTACAAATTCTGGAAGAGTGGATTCAAAAAGATGAACTAAGTCTTTTTTTTCCCAAGTTTCAGATTTCCTAATATCCTTTAAACCCTCTAAAAAGGTATTAGCTAGATCACTTTTATCATGATCTGATTCATTAACAACACCTATTGTTTTAAATTTTGACAGATCTGGGGTCTCTGAATCTGAATAGAACTCTTCTATTGGCTTCTCTCCAGTCGTTTCGGAACTAGAAAAGTAACAAGGCCATTTTCCTATATTCTTTAATTCTTTAATTCGAGATCTTGCTTCGTCCTCAGAGTGACATTCGTAAGGGCTATATCCTTTCATTTCTAAATACCTTCTTGCCAACGTATCAAAGGATAATAAATCGAGATTTTCATCTAACCGTGGGAAAAAAATATCCATATTTTCTCCAAAAAGGGATGACATAAGGCAAAGCTCTCCACTTTCTTTGGGAGTTACAAAATATCTTTGAATATCATATGGAGCAGATAGTGGTTGGTTTTTGTTAAACCTACTCTCAAAACCATGAACTAAGCTTCCATCAGAGAATATAACATTCGCAAATCGAGCCATGGACACTGGGATATTAGATTTATTACTTGATATAAGTATTTCCATAATTCTTTTACTAGCTCCCATCATATTTACAGGATTTGCTGCTTTATCAGTAGAAACACAAAAATATTTTTTACTTTCCAAATTTTCCGATAATTCTAGAAGCTTAAGAGAATTTATGATGTTTACTTGAACCAATCTATGTAGGGTAAATATATCTTTTTCACTTCTGACATGTTTAAGGGCAGAGAGATTCAAAATGTAATCATATGAAATGCCTTGTTGAGAGATTTTTTCAAATTCAAGTGAAGCGCTATCTAGGGCATAAGTATTGAAATCACCATCTATATAGCCATAAGTGCTTCTTAAGTCTCTTACCAACTCAACTAAGTTATTTTCATTTATATCAACAACATCTAGTCTTTTTGGATTCCTAGAAAATATTTCTCTAGCAACAGCCTGACCAATAGTGCCTGCGCCACCTACTACAAGAAATGAACTTGTACGGATAATGTCGTTTATTTGGTTCGAGAAATTAAGCATATCTTCAGCAAAAAGGCTGTTTTCTCGATTCAATAATTGGTTATGTATCAAACTATTTCCTTTTTTAGGTCGATATTAAATACTAGTATAATTAGAGATTGCCATGTAATCTTTCATAAATAAATATTCTATAATCTTATTGTACTACTTATAATATTAATTCTTTATGAAAAGAGTCTTTGATATCACTCTGATAGTTATTTTCTCTCCCATATTACTATTACTTTTTTTTCTCTTAACATTGATTGTTCTTATTTTTCAAGGTGCTCCTCTATTCTTCAAACAGCCAAGACCCGGCAAACATGAGGAAGTCTTTACATTAATTAAATTTAGAACAATGAGTCCTCAAACAAAAAATACAATCGATGACTCATCGGAAAGGATTACTCCACTTGGTTGGATCTTAAGAAAATATAGCCTAGATGAAGTTCCCTCTATTATTAATGTCATTAAAGGAGAAATGAGTCTTGTAGGACCTAGACCTCTTTTAATTGAATACCTTGAAATATATGATCAAAATCAACGAAAAAGGCATGATGTGTTGCCAGGAATAACTGGACATGCTCAGGTCTCTGGAAGGAACTCAATCTCTTGGGAAGAAAAGTTTGAACTGGATATTGAATATGTAGAAAACTATTCAGTTTTTTTTGATATCAAGATACTTTTAAAAACAATTTTAAATGTGGTGAGGTCGCAAGATATAGATCATGACGAAAGTAAAACTATGCCTGCGTTTGAAAAAAAAGATTAAATCTATTGCTTTTCAGCAAAAATCCAATAGTTCAGCGATTTTTCCCAAGATGAATTAGGAATGTAGTCTGGATTTACCTTCTCTATAATATAATCTTCATATCTCAATCTCTCGCATACAGCGTCATAAGTCCTATAGAAAGAGTCTTCCCCTCTTTCATATCTGAAATCATGACAAGAAATTACAAGTCTTTTAACTTTTTCAAAAGGCAAGTTCTCTATAATTTCTTTTTCTCCACCTTCCACATTAAGTTTTAATAAATCAATAATCTCAATGTTATGAGATAGCAATATTTCATCAAAACTTTGGCCTTCTACTTCTAGCTGCCCTTCATCATTTAAACCTTTACCTGCATAATCGGCACTAAAAGGAATAGTATAAGAAGTTTCTTGACCTATCATCTTATTTGCTAGGGTAATATTATTAAACTTCGAGGTATTAGCAGAGCAATATGTAATTACTTCTTGATTTGCTTCAATACCTAATATTTTTACATCAGGACTTCTTTTTGCTATATAAATCAGCTCATGTCCATATCCACAACCAATATCAACATAAACATCGTTTCCAGATGGTAGATATTTTTTGAAATATACATCCCTATTCAACCACTCCACTAAGTCTTGGCCTTTAAAATTAGGCACTCCATGATAGCTTCTCGAGATATAGACTTTTTCATCATCGACATTTTGATAAACCCTGTCCTGATTTAAATCATAATTTATTCCAGAAGAGGTATAGTTTAAGAATCTGTCTCCTAGAATATTTTTTTTGATTAAAAACCTTATTATTCTTGAATAAAAATCACTTAGCATTGGATCCCCCCCTGTAGGTAAATATATCTTCTTCTTTAGGTGAATTAAAGCCTTCACCAATTAAAGGGATGAGGTGGCTAATATAATCCTCAGCAATATCTGAAGCTTCTTGAGAATTTGAACTAAAATGATTTGTATCTGGTAAGACCACTGGAACACTAATTGATAACACTCTTGAAATAACGGTTCTTAGGTTAATTTTATTAATAAAACTATCGTAAGATATTTTGTTTGAAAGAAGTTCATATAGTTGATCTTCTGAATCTATAAAATTGACATCGTGGTAATAAGGCTTAGAAAGGCAGTATATAGGCTTCTTATAGATTAACCCCTCAATTCCAACTGATGAATTGAATGTAACAATCACTTTGGAACGTGTTATGACTTTCCTGTTTTCTATGGAAGGATCTAGTATCTTACCTCCGGCAAGTTTTAATTTTCTATAAAATGTGTTTGATCTAACTCCCATCATATTAGGATGTTCTTTTAAAAAAATGCTGAAGTGTCCTGAGTTTTCCTTACAGAAATTAAGTATCCGATCCTCATAATCAATATATTTTTCAGATCTATGCCAGTATTCGCTATTACATTCAGGATGAAGTTGAAGGGGAATATAGATTGGTAATTCTTCATCCATATCATCATATTCAATTGCAACCAGTGTCTTGAGAGTAGATAAAGATATACTTTTTTTCGATTCACTGAAACTTGTTAAGTAATGATAATTAAATTTCTTCGTAGTACGTGATTTGTAATAAAAATAAATGACTCTTAAGATATTTTTCAAGTAGCGAATTATTGCTGCAGATTTCATATTTTGTTTTAGGGGAATATAAAGAGGTCTAAAGTCATTAGGTTGAATTTCTTCTATAGATTGACTGATCTCTTCGTCATTGACCTTTCTAAAAGGTGCAAACTCGCCTCTTGTGCTCATTAATGTGTAACCGGGAAGAACGGAAAGATGATAACCAAAGAAAGATATTTTTGCTCTTACGCAATAGAGATAGACTAGGTCAATAAAAAACTGATCTATAGTGGCAGAAAAAATGAAACTGATGTCATAAGCGGAAAAGAAATCTTCGATTTTCTTATAATAACAACTTAGGATTTTGATGGACTCCTCATTAGTCTTTGTTCTAAGCAGCCTGTCCCTAAATCGTATATCTGTAAAAGATTTATCATACGTAAGTAATTTCCTATAACTCTTGATATCTTCTTTTAGCGGAGAAAGATTTACAGCTCCCTGAACCTCATAATCGGAGAAGTAAATAACCTCTACATTAAAGATTTTTTTTATTGCAAAGCCTAAGTGATTATAAAACCCAACAAACCAAGGTCGAGTATATATCAATACTGTTTTCTTTCTTTGCAAGTTGTTTGTTTTATTAAATTTTGGATAACAGAAGTATCTATTTTGCACATTATATCAACAAAGCCATTTGCTTAACAAAACGTTTCTCGATCAAAATTAGATTAAATCTTTTTTACAGATGAACTATAAGCAGCAATTGAAAGGACAAACATGAATGTCAGGAAGAGCATTCCTTGTTCAATCATCCCCCACTCAGGTTGAAGCATATCTTTTATAAATAATTGCACCACCAAAATAAAGAAACAGCATATGAGAATCCGCTTAACATAACTTAGACCAGACCCTTCAGCCAGCACCAGACTATCATAAAATGAAAATGCTATAATTCCTGAGCCAAGGAAGACAAAGAAAAAGGTAACATTATTGAATCCCTGAAGATCTATGAAGCTTAAAAAAGAAGGAAAAAAGATAAAAATACAATAAAGTCCCAAGCAAATTGATACAAAAGATAATTGGACAACTAGTAATTTTTTTCTCGTAGATAGGCCACCAATCTCTTCTCTCTTAAAAATTATCTCTCTTTGAAGTGGGCTACCAATTATCCCTCCCAAGATAACTAAAATTTGAAAAATTATCATAAATGTTGAGTAAAGACCAAAATCTTCAGGAGATAGATTGATTTTAGCTAGGGTTCTTTCCAGCGTAAAAGAAAGTTGTTTCATTAGGGCTCCGATACTAAGCGGTAAACCTACCATTAGGGTATCTTTGTAATCTTTAAGAAGGAAACTGTAATGAAAAGTTTTATAGAGACGAAGGTAAATAGCTAGCAGAATAGGAAAAGAAATAGCAATTAAGGACTCCATTAAAAGAATCTGGCTGATTTCAATTTTTACTACAAAATAAGAATATAAAAGAGGAAGTGTTAAGCAAGCAAGTCGAAAAAAATTAAAAAAACCGAATACCTTAAATTTTCCGTAAATCTTCCACCTGACGGATATCAAATTAAATGCACTTATAGAAAAACCTGTCGAGATTGCGAGGATAGAATAAGTTAAATTCAATACCCCCGTACCTACAAACACGAATGCAAGCAAGATAATTAAAGGTATTGAAATTAGGATATAAGCAATAAAAGATTTAGCTAATTGATTTCTAATCAACCTCTCCTCTTCACTTTGAGATATATAGGTAAGTTTTTTTATAAGTCCTTCGTGATTACCTGAAGCTAAAAGGTAGGACAAAAAAGCGCCGTATAATAAAGATAAAGAGTAATTACCGAATTCTATAATAGAGAAGAGGTCGAGAAATAATAATACCTTTAGTAGACTAATAGGCGCTGCCAATCCTATTAAAAAATAGGATATTAATAGATCTCTATTTATCTTGAACAAATTTTCTTAAGAAGGACTTGTTTCCCATTCCTTTTCGCCGATAGACTTAAATCCATTGGCTTCATAGAATTCTTGAGTGGTTGTCTTTGATGCCGTATACAAAGCTGTAAGAGCTATTCTTTTACCTCTTTTAGTTCGTCCTCCTCGGTGAATACCATTATTATCAAAAAGTATGGCATCTCCAATTGTTCCTGTGCAAGTTTTAACTTGCTCATCCTTTATATTCTTATATCTAGAATTTCCAAACTGCGGCAATCCATTATAAGTTTTGTGTGATCCTTTCAAATATTGGAAAGGACCAGAATCTTTATCTTGAGAGTCAGTTAGATAAACCATAACTTTAAATCTACCAAGAGGCTGCGAATCTCTATGAAAAGTAAAACTCCCTTCCTCTACAAAATTATTAGGATGAACCAGTGACGCTGAGAAATGATAAAGACAAAAATTTGAATTAAAGTGTTGTTCCATTCTTTTTTTTATATCAAGATCTATGAAGTCTTTGACTAGATTTAGATCTTCTAAACTTTTTTTGTCTAGATATATATATTCTCCAGCCTCCCTACCTGCAGCATATTGACCAATTTTATAATCAAATGAAATGATGGAATCTAGATTTTCAAATTCACTATATATATTTTGTAATTGATCTTTTGAGAACCCTAAAGCACCCTTTTCTGTGATGATTCCATCATTTTCAAACTCCTCTAATCTATTTTCCTTTCCTTTATAAATTTTTTTGCATTCCTCAACATGTAAGTTATACACATTTTTAGCAAAAATAGCTTTGAAGAGCTTAATTGGGCTGTAGTTGTTTAAATATCTGAATATATGAAGGATACCCAGCTTAGATAATAAAATTTTTAAATATGTCATTTCTTTTACATAATTCATGAAAAGTATAAATGGTACTGTATCTCCACAAAAAAATAAGATTTAATGATTTTTGGTATGACTTTTTGCATCAAACTAGAAATTCAATAAGCTACTTCTCTGTTTCCATATCCTCTACATTTAATTTATCAAGGATAATACGTATACCTTTCTTCAGCGTAATTGCAGGTTCATAATTAAATGAACTTTTTGCTAAATTTCCGTTTAGATCAAATCTTGTTCTTACGTCATTACTATCATTCAAGACATTTATGAGTATGTCTTTTTTATCAACACTTGAGGAAATAGTTTTGGCTATTTCTTCAATTGAGTGAACAAAACCTGTAATATTGAAAATGCCTTCAGCTTTTTTTAAGTATGCAAGCCTTATACCTCTCGCAACATCAAAAGCATTTACTAAGTTTACTCGACTATTTGGATTAGAAATATTGATATTACCATCCAAAATTGCGCTATGAATAAAATTCATGATCATTTTATCTTTGGTCAATCCAATGCCGTATATTGAAGAGGGTCTTAATATAGTTGCTCTCAAACCCTTAAATTTGAAATGTAAAATAATATCTTCAGCTATTTTCTTGGTAAATCCATAAAATCCTCCAAAGTTATTGACTGTCTTGGCATCATCTTCCAGGATTGATCTGGAATATATGTCCTCATAAACTGTCGCTCCAGATATATAGATAATATGGATATTTCTTTTTATGGCCCAGTTGCATAAGTTAATGCATGATCGTATGTTTGCATTTACCATGTCATAAGTAGTTTCCTCTGAAAGGCTATTATGAGTTATTGCACCCATGTGAATCATAGTCTCACACTCAGAAAATAATTCATCTAATTCAGAGTCTGTCTTCCAGTCCGATAGATCCCACTTGGACCTTTCAATTGTTTTGAATGCTACGTTGTGAACATTAAAATCTTCTTCTAAATGCTTGCCTAGCAATCCGGTAATTCCAGTTACAGCAATCATTTTTTAAAAAGGTTGAGATGCGTAACTATTGATTGGTTTAATTCCTTTTCTAGTTTTAGTTCCGCGGTATTTTCTTTTTTAACCACTATCTCATTCCAAAACCTTAATACTTGAGCGTCATAATTTACTGCTGGAGCATAACTAATATTTAAAAAATTCTTTAGGTAATACTCCACTGGATTAAATCCCAATTGAGCACAAAAGGGGGTTGTGCCTGAAAATCTACTATTTATCTCAAAAACTTTTGGGATCCCATCTTTGTTCAATCTAAGCTGAAAATTACATCCGCCATCAATATCTAATTTTTTTGCAATAGATTCAATATAGCTTTCGATAATATTCGATTTAATTGGATTAGCTCGATATGTATCTCCTGATCTTAAAGTTCTCTGCAAAGGCAAGACTAACGAAAGCTTGCCATTCATCTTTACAACAGTGCAAGTATATTCTTCGTCATCAGTACCTATTAACTCTTGAATGATAAGATTTTCGTCCTTAAGATTGTGCTTTAGAAGTTCTTCTCTGTCATTAATTCTAAACACACCGATAGAACCATATCCTCTTGCAGGCTTAAGTATTAATGGAAATTTTAAATCTTTTTCTTGCGCCTTATGTGCGTATTCTGTTTGGGGAAAGTAAAAATTATTTTTTTTGAGGAACTCTGCTGTTTTATATTTATTATCAGAAATTTCGATTGTTTCTTGGGATGATATAACTGTGTGAACATTATATTTCTCTTTAAAATATTTTTTATTTTTTGAGCAAAAATCTAATTCAACATCTGTTCCTGGAAAGTAGAAATTAATATTTTCTTGAAGAAAAATGTCTATGAGCACTGAAGTATAATCATCTGCATTGCAGGCAGGAACTATTCTAGCTTTATGACCAAAAAAATGGCCGGCTGCTAATTCACTCATATCGGCAGTTATTATATTAATTGATATATCCTCAATCATTTTAAGTGACTTTATAATTCCTTGGCCTACTCCCCCTCCAGCACCAGTTACCAAAATATTTAACATTTTATTTTCTCAAATATTCCGCTAATTGCGATTTAGTTCTTTCAGACATTGTTGATAAATTAATGTGGTCGATAATCTTATCTATGTTTGGTTGCAGTTCAATTAATTCTACTTCAATTTGTTTATCATCAATTTGAATTAATGAATAACAAAAGCCTTTTCCTCTTGGCTGACCAACTGAACCGACATTTACAATTAGTGGTTCATCTAAATTATCTAGATTGGATTGAAAGGGATTTGGTAATTCCTGTTTTGCACGCATTATATATTGTCTATGGGAGTGCCCAAAAACCCCACATAAAATTTTATTTTCATCGAGATATTTTGTTGCTTTAAAAAAATTTTCTTCTGTCTCTATATAACTCCAGTCTCCATATTCAAAGGGATTTGCGTGTGCGAAATATATATCTTTTAATATAAATTTCTCTTGCCATTGAAAAATTTTATCTAAATTATTAAATTTCAAATTGTCCTTTGTCCAATTAATACTCTCTATAACAAATGGTGGGATCTTGTAACTTGCCATCGTACCTTTAGATGAAGAAAAATAGAACTCCTCATGATTACCTTTAATCATTATCAACTTGCCTTTTTTTTGATAATTAATTAACTGCTCAATAACTTCATTTGGTTGTGTGCCGTAGGTAAGAATATCTCCTAAACAAATTAAAATATCTACATTAAGACTTGAAATATCTTTTAAACATATGCCTAAACAATCAGCATTTCCATGAATATCTGAAATTACAGCAATTTTTAACATATGTTCATTGACGCAACCAACATGAGAGATTTTTTTATCTAATAATTTAATTAATTCCAATTATCGGCATAAAAATAAAAGATTCTTATACTTGTCGAACTTTTACGTCAATCCTTTAACATCTTTAATTTATAAATACTTTACCACTTCTGTATTAACAAAGTTTAAAATAATTTAGCGTTTTATTTATTTGAATAGAAAATAATTTTTTATAAGTAGAGCGAAGAAACTCATGAATGTAATTCTAAACTTCAAATCAAAGTACTTTGACCTAATTTTTGCGTTCGTGATGGCTATTTTTGCTTTTGTCATAATATTGAATGGCTATGTTCAATTACCACAAAGAACTCACGAAATAGCCGCGTTGCAATATCTTACCGACATAAATTCTTTAGGGCATCAGTCTAATTTTGCAATAGGAACATTGCTGCACAAGTTAATTCCTGAAACTTATTTTAATCTCAAAGAATTTTATATATTACAACTTTCCTTTTTTTGCCTCACAATATTAGCTGTATCTTTATGCCTTTCAAGGTCATTTAAGTCTAGTGGTAATGGAATCTATGTCATTATCTCTATTGCCATGATTTTCTTTTCTGGGCTTACTTTAGCTAGCAATTTTCATCTAATAAACCTTTCTACATACATGGGTATAGGCGTTAATCTTCTCAATCTATACTTATCGCATAGATCAGTTTTTTATCTTTTGGTATTTATTGGTATAACTTTTTACTTTAACAAGAGGTTTATTTTAGGAAGTGTTTTTATAGTACTAGCATCATTTTTTCATCCTTCGAATGGAGCTACTGCCTTCTTAGTCCTCCTAACTTATTTAATTTTAAGCTCATTATGTGAAAAGCAAAATCCAAGATTTAGAGAGAGGGTAAAAGGTGCACTAATTTTGCTTATCATTCCAGCCAGTCTCCTTATAAAGCTATCAAGCCTTGGATTTGATTCAACAGACTCTTTAATCTCCTTATCGTCCAATAAAGAATATATATCTGCAATGTTCTATGATGAGATTGATGATTTCTCTCCAATTTATTTACTTTTTCAACAAGGCATAAATCCAAACGTATTGAGCTTCTTCTTTTCAATTTCTGGATTTTTAATTGGCCTATCTTTAATAAAGAAAACACAAGCTTTTGAACTTATGGTAATAATATTTTCAGGAGTGGTAATTTATAGTGGAGGAATTCTTATTGAGTATTTGTATCTCAAACATGATCTTCTTGAATACCCCATGATGTTTATGATTCATAGCCAATTTGGCTACAGGATTTTTTGCTTTACAGGCATCGCCTCATTTTTATTATTATCATTTTTTGCGAGTGAGATAATAAATAATCATAAATTTAAGGTTACTACCAATAGGATTTTAATTGGCAATCTTGCTCTAATTTTTGGTTTGTTCGCATCAGTTAATATTATTGGCCATGACGTAAAGTTGAAAGAAAACCTAAATCTTATCTTAAGCAATAGTAATCATTTAAGTTACTCTAGAATAAATCTTTACGATGACATGATCGAATCAGGCTACGGATATGATCATGTCAGCTCATACTTTATAAAAGATTGTCAAACTCCGAGAATATTTGAGCAAGACGGAATGCAATCTAAGTTTTTAAAAAGTTATGACAGGCTAGATGCACGTCTTGAAATAACTGAGATAATTGCGAATGAGAAGATAAACTCTTTGATTATCCCTCCATATTTTAATTGTTTTAGAGAATTACTAGGAAATAAAGATATTTTTTTTCAAGAACATGATGATGGGAATTTTATGCTAGGATCAAAAAAAATTTTTGATGCCTATCTTCCAAGAATGAGGGCGTTAAATTTTGAGTACGCCAGCTCTCATCCTCAATCAGGCGGATCCATGTCAAAAGTTTTAAGGGATACATATTTAAGTTTAGATGAAAGCCAATTTAAAAAAATCAAAGACCAATTTCCTAAATATCAATTTGTATTAACAGAACAAGGGCATGCTTTGGATTATAGAAAGATATATGAAAACAACCTTTGGATAATATACGATTTAAAGAACTAAACTATTTTTCCCTTTATCTGCATTTTTTTTGAAGGTTGTCTGAAAGAAATATTGAATTTTCCATGCAAGATTTTGGCTTATTTAAAAAAATTTTGATGAACTTGATTAATATTCTAAAGGTCATTTTTTACTATAAGATTTTGCTGTTTCTCTGATAATATCTTCAGAAGAATACTTGGGAGCCCAGCCTAATTTCGTCGATGCTTCAATGTCTAAAACATGAGCCATTTCAAGCATTGAAAGCTGTTCCTTTGCCAGAAGATTATAATTAGACGCTTTTGATATTATTCTAACTATAATTAAAGGAATCTTGATGGTCGTAAATTTCTTTATATCAAGTTCTTTTGCAATTATCTCAATCCAATCTTTTATGTTCATTGATTCAATAGCCGCGACATTCAAAATGCCACAGTAAGGTTTTTTGATAACACGTGCTATCAAGGAGGCAACATCATTTACATGAACTATACTAATTTTATGTTCTCCACTTCCTATCAACAATGCCAACTTTAAATATCTCATAGTTAAAACAAAATTTTTGAAAAGTCCGCCTCTTCCCTCTCCGGCGATAATACACGGAACAATAGTAGTGTTTTTTTTAAACTTATTAACAATTTCTTGACCTAGAACCTTCGTTTCACTATATATACCAGAGGCTTTCAAGATACTATCAGTATAATATCTGGCTGAACCGTTTTGTTCATACATCATACTTGTTCCAATGTGGATAAATCGGAACTCAGGAAGTTCACCGTATCTAGAAAAAAGATTTCTTAAAGAGATTACATTATTTTTAAAAAAGAATTTGTTTTTAAATAATAAGGGCTTTTTGGGTGTCACATATTGTACTGCAGCACAATTAATAAGTATGTTGATGTCCGGAAGATCCATAACAAATTTTTTATTCGTAAGATCACCTAAAAAATCGCATTCCCCTCTCTTATCGCTTGTAAAAAAATCTATATTTTCTGAGCGAAGTTTTTTTTGTAACGCCTGTCCCAAAAAACCATTTGCACCCAAGATTAATATTTTCATAATCTAAATGCTCCTACCTATGAGTATAACGCCAATAATAATAAAAAATATTCCAATCAATTTTAAAAAACCAAGAGGTTCATTAAAGAGGTACCAGGCAGCTAAAGCATTTAAAATAAATCCAATAGAGATCATTGGATAGGCTACGCTAACATCCACTTTAGAGAGTGCATAGATCCAGAGCAATATGCTAATGGCATAGCAGGACAAACCAGAAATAATATGAAAATTAATAAATAGCTTATAAATTAATAAAGAGATGTCTTCAGCAATATTTGGTTCGTTTAAAACTTCTGCACCTTTCTTTAGGAATAATTGAGCTGAAGCATTCAATAGAACAGAAAGTAAAATAATAACAAAATTAAACATTTTTTTTTCTATTATTAGAAGCTTAAAGAAAGCTGTGCTTTAAATTTAAGCTATAACCATATCGCTCCAAATAAGATTGTCACTAAAATTATTATGATATAACGACTTACCTTGTCTTTAATAGCAAAGACGACAGGATCATCCTGCATTTCACCACGATGAGCAATTAACCAGGCCCTAGAAATCCAATATAATAAAAATGGAATAATTAACCACAACAGTTCAGGCGAACTATATCTTTCGGTTATCTTATCGGAATTTATAAACAAGGCTAGTATAGATATTGAAATATAACCTGAAGCACTTCCTAATGAAGAAAGCAGTCCAATATCATCAACTTTATATCCGCGACTAGCTATGTTTTCTAAGCCAGATAATTGCACTTGTAATAACTCCGTATATCTTTTGATCAATGCCAAGCTTAAAAAAAGGAAGATTGAAAAGGTTGAAAGCCAAAATGAGTATTCTGCACCTATAACAGCTGTTCCTGAAACTATTCTTAACGTATAAAGGCTTGAAAGAACTAGGACATCCAAAATAACCTTCCTCTTCAAGAAAAAAGTGTACATTAAAGTTAAAGCATAATAAGAAGTTAAAAGAATAGTAAACTCGAGCGGTAAAAGATTTACTGAAATATAAAATGCTGCACCTAACAAAATTATAATTAAGGCAATTACACCATAAAAGGAGACCTTTCCTGAAGGAATGGGTCTATATTTTTTACTCTTGTGCTTTCTATCATCCTCAATATCCAACAAGTCATTTAGCAAATAGACACTTGATGCACACATCCCAAAGACAAAAAACGCCAAGAGGGAATTAAAAAGCATACTTTCTGAAAAATATTGTTGAGATAAGACCAATGGAACAAAAATTAGCAAGTTCTTAGACCATTGATGGATTCTTAAGCACTTAAACCAAACTAAAAGATTTAATTTTTCTGGCGTAAAATCAGCTTTTATTACTACTGAGTTTTCAGATAATTTTCTTAAAACCCCCTTTGAGATATTAACTGTTATTGCTTGCTTGCATTTATTCCAGATTGGTAAATCCTGCCAGCTGTTTCCAGCATATACGTATTCATCATTACCCAATATCTCCCTTAATTTTTTTTCTTTATTTCGCCCAGATAAATTTAAATTTCTATCTGATGCTAAATAATAATCAAATAAATCAAGGTGCTTGGCTATCTTTGCAACAAACTTTATATTAGATGCTGAGGCGAGTATAAGCTTTCTCTTGCCCTTTTGAGATCTTAAAAAATCAATCAACTTTGTGTTGTAGGGAAGAAAATTTACATCTATTTCTACTTTCTCTGCAATCTTATCTTTTAAGATGCTTTTACCTTGAAATACCCAAATGATTGTTTTGAATAAATACAATGGATTTTGCTTAACAAGTTTTAGGAATGATTCGAAAAGTAAATCGCTATTGAGAAGAGTTCCATCTAAATCAATAACTATTGGAGTGTTATTTGAATTCACTTATCTATTCTAACTAGTTTTTGTAATATCAAGTTATATTTTAGAACTAAGAAGCTTCATTTAGTTTATGCTGATGTTATGCAAGAAGCATTTATATTGAAATCCCACAGGAGAATTTTCTTTCAGATTATTCTATATAAGGGTTCTTTTTGACGAATTCCTCATAATTTCTATCGTGAACAAAGAACCCATTGAAATAGGGATAAATATCTTGAGAAGGCACTTTTTTATACCCTTCTTTGAACCTTCTAAAGGCTGTATAGCCTTTTGAAGACATAAAATCATGAATAGGTCTACTCCTAGGTATATCTTTATGCATTAGATCACCAAATTCCATGACAAAACTAGGAGCATGGTCTTTAAGCGTTTTATCCATCCCTTTCAAAATATCCAATTCACTTGATTCACAATCCATTTTTATAATGTTAGGTATTTCATTATTTAACAGAAAATCATCTATTTTTATGAGTTCAAGCATGTAGCGTTGTTTAAACTTTATTTCTTCCTGAAGCCTTGGTTCATGGAAAGAATTGAGAGCACTGTAATTCTCACCATAATCATTAAAAGTAAGCGATGTATTATGAGAAAAAAACCCTAGGTTGAAAGTTTGAATGTTTGTTATTCCTAAAGTATTTTGCTCTAGCATTTTATAGGTAGAGGGTGTTGGTTCGAAACTCAAAACTTTTCCTGAATCACCTGTCAAGGAAGACGCCTTTAGACTAAAGTATCCATAATGAGCTCCTACATCCCAAACTATATCTCCTGGTTTAATTTGTTCGAGTAATATAACAGAGGTATCCTTTTCAGATGTTCCATCCAAAAGATGCCTAACTATGCTTGGACTCATGATGGGGAATTTTATTTTATGAGGCGTATCTGTTCTGAGTGAAATCTTCAAATTATCTTCTGATGATACTATTTTGTTGAAAGCAAAATGCAGAGATCTGCAGATAGAGAAAAAAGCATTTAAAAAGAAAAACGATCTAGGTCCAGACGATTCAGCAAGAAAAACCGACTCAAGGTCGTCTGCGTAGTTTGATTTATAGTCCTTAGAGTTATTAATCACTACGAAAATCAACTTTAAAGCGAGGATTATTGAAGCTACACCATAAATACCTGCTAAAGTCCCAGTCAGATTAACAAAAATAGTTTCTATGCCCATGGATCTTTCGGCAAATTGATATTGAAGTAGTTGCAATGAAACAGACAAAAACATAGATAAAAGAAAAGTTTTAGTCTTTGAAAGCTCCAATAAAATAATTAAGAATAAAGACAATAAAAGAAATACAACAAAGTTAAAGGCAATAAATACAAAATATAAATAATCTATCTTATAAATACCGGGAAGCAGATAAAGAATAAAAATGCTGCACAGAATAAAAGACAACGATAAGTATTTATTTTTAATCATGTTTGCTCAAATAGAAATTATAGAAAAATAATATCCAAAAAAGAATATCTACGAAAACAATAGCTCCGAAAAAGGAAGCTAAGAAATATGGAATGTATAAGGAAGACAATAAGTTATTGTTAGTTCTAAGATTTTTTAAAGTCCAAAAAAAAACTTTTAATTGAAAAAATAGAATTAATATTCCTACTGGTATACCTAGATGAAAAATATAGTTCAAAAATGAGACATGGAAGAACTCGTGTTGTAAAAGCTGACCACCTTCTCCTAAATCTATGTAATAAAAAACAGTGCCCGGGCTTGTTCCAAAAAGTAGTTCTCTCACACCGATCTCTGAGTCAATAAAGTAAGCAAAAAACTCTTCTGATCTTCCAGATGTTGCAAGGTAAGTTAAAAACCTATTTTGTTCAATATCCGTTGGGTCATACAAATTAAATAATTCTATAAATGGATAGAACCGTTCAGCTACACCTGAAAAATAGATCAATGAAATTCCAATTGGAACTCCGAGGAATGCATAAACGAATGCATTCTTATTAATACTTTTGATTTTAAAATTAATATTGGGCAACAATAACTGAAGTAAGGTGATAATTAACACAGATCTTTTTCCAGTAAATAAAACTGCAAGAAATAAAAATATAATTTCGCTTGCTCTAGGATTTGCTACAAGTACGATTGCAAAAAGCAAGAAAAGCTGAGTGCCAAGACCGAAATAAAAGACAATGCCCATCTGATACAAAACAAAATAAACCAATGTGCCGAGAAATGTAAAGTAGATTGAAAATGATATGAAGGTTCTATTTATTGGAGGTACAACCCTAAACTTCCATAGATACCACCCAAGGACGTAGCCAATCAAGATGAATATGTAAAACTGAAGATGTTGAAGATAAGCTTTAAATGACATATAGGAAAAGAGCCCAAAGACCGATTTAGAAAATAAAACCAAAACCAATACCCAAAAAAATAAATTTAAAGGCACTTTTCTTACTAAAATTATAGCCAAGGCGCATAATAATGCCTTTATAACAAAGATTGATCTATAAATTGGAGCTAGATTTTCTGTCGCTAAAATATGGATCTCAAATCCAATTAAAATATCAGCAAAAATAGAGAAGACTGAAAGATAGACTAGAACCCCAGCTATTTGAGAAAGGAAATCTTTAGTTGAACCTCTTGTCACTTTTAATTATAAGGCTACTCATTGTAAAAATGAGTTTTGGTATTTCCTTTCCCTATATCTAATTTTATAACTTGGGTAGTTCCGTAAGGGCTATTGGCTGCCACTCCAATACTATCTATCAAATCTAAAGAGGCATGTTCAGTGTCAAAAGTGAATGACCAAACATTTTCATCTAAAAAATCAAAATTTTCCCAATAATATTTTCCCTCTTTGGTCTTTATTGCCAAAAAGGGTTGCGGGCCAAATATTTCTCCTGTTGAGATAACTTCAAGTCTATTTCCTGTTTTAGTAGAGTTCATTTTTACTTCAAGGTTCGGTTTACTTGGTTTTAAACCAAGGGCTGATCTCATTGCCTCTATACAATCTTGGAATTTATAGTTAACTTCTGGATATTTCTTAGAGGACTTCTTGATCATTTCAGAAACTTTTTCTATTTCAGGCGTCATGTCTCTGAAATCATGATTGGTGAAGGACAGTATGGTTGAATCTCCATCTTGAACTCTTTTAAAAGCTTGATCTACATCTTTCTGCGTTAATTCTCTCAATCTAGCTTCCATATTCAAACATCTAGCAATATGTCTTCTAGAGTTTCCAGGCACTTGATAATCATCATGACTAGGATTGTATATTGACCAATCTGATGGAGCTCTTCGCCAATCTCCATAACGTCCGTTAGACAAATCTGGTTGATCAGTATCTATTCCGTCTATAGATTGATTGGCAAAATCAAAAGGAATCCACTGTTCCAAAAACCAATTTACATCCGGTCTCTCTAAATGAAATCCAGGCCTAAATGATGCTGGAAACCAATTTCTTTCTATTATTTTTTTACAAAGAATCTCCCAAATATTCGAACTATTGAGATAAGTTGTTCCACTAGAGTTAAAGTGGCCATTGATAGGAAGTGGATGATAATGCCACTGAATACTACCCATACCTGTTTTATTTACAAATTCACTATAAAAATCAAAAACTTTATGATCCCCAGAATCTCTCATTCGTGGATTACTTCCTGTGAAGCCAACATGATCTAAGCAGAACCAATTATAGTGCCATTTATTATTGAAAGTATCCAGGTGATGAGATAGAAATTCTTCGCTATGAAGATGTTCTAACATTCTTGATACAGACTTCCAACTTTCATTAAAAGTAGTTCGCTTCTGATTCAGTAGATTCTGTACGGCTGCTTCCTTGCCCCTAAGATTAATTTCTCCATTTCTCAATCTATCTAAATTTTCTTTAGTTGGTTTAAGTTCTATGCCAAAAATATTATTTAACCTTTCAAAATTGGCATCTAAGGTTTCTGTAAGTGGGCCTTCAGTATCAATACAGTGAACTATACTCAGAAGCTTCATGATTTATTTTTTATGATGTGTTGCATTTTTTCTTGAGCCTTTATGAAATCTGATTCATGATCAATATCTATCGATAATTCTATCGGCATGTTAAAAGAATAAAATTTTTGGGTATAAAGTGTTTTTTGCTTTTTAAAATTATTTATAGAAGAAAAATAAAAGGCACCATTAGGTGAAAAGTCATTTTGATCCTTATCTAAAAGCTCAGATTTATAATTGAACTCATGATTTTTGCTCGTACAGGCAATAACAGAAAGGAGTTTAGAATTCTTATGAATACGTGAAGCTTGTTTTAGATGCTTTGCATTGCGTAATGGAGAAGTTGGTTGCAACAATGCGAATGACTCTGTCTCTGAACTAATTTTTTCTAATTCCTCGAAGAAGTGTAAACAAACATCTTCACTCTTAGCATAGTCATCGCTTAAATGTTCTGGCCTATCTAAACAAGTGACATTAGGATCATTAGCATAAATACTAAGAATGTTTTTGCAATCGGTTGATATAAAAACCCTTTCGAATATACAACTCTCTATCGCAGCATTAACTGTCCATGAGATCAAAGGCCTACCACAAAAATCTAATATATTTTTATTAGGTAGCCTTTTGCTTCCTGCTCTTGCTGTAATTAAAGCAATCATTTCCTATCTTTTAAATTCTGATCTTGCTTTTTGAAGTTGCTTCGGAAACCCAATATCTATCCACTCTTCATGAATAAAGAAGGCTCCAATCTCTATATTCCTGACTATGAGATTTTCTATAATATCAGTTATATCTACGAAAGTATTAGGCTGGACTAAATCTAATATTTCTGGCTCTAAGATATAAATACCAGCATTGATAAAAAAGTGTTTTGAAGGTTTTTCTTCTAGGCCTTTTATTTTTTCACTTTGAAGATTGAATACTCCAAAAGGTATATGTACCGTGTGCTCTCTGATGCTTACAGTTAGGGAATTATTATTTTTCTTATGATATTTAAATAAATTTTGAAAATCGAGTGTAGTCACTAGGTCGGAATTAAGCATCATTATGGGTTGCGACCTGTCTTTTATAAGAGATAAGCATCCGGCTGTTCCCAATGGCTCATTTTCCTCTAAATATTCAATTGAACAGTTAAGGGCCTTGCCATCTCCAAAGTGAGATTTAATAATTTCTTTTTTATAAAAAACAGAAATATAAATTTTTTCTATGCCAGATTCCACTAAATCTAAGATTAGCCATTCCAACAAAGGTTTGCCGTTGATCTCGTTCATTGGTTTTGGGATTTTCTTACTTATAGCACCGAGTCTTTTTCCAAAACCGCCGGCCATAATAAGAGCTACCTTAATAGAAAGGTCTTGTTGGTTTTCTAAGACCTGTATATCAAGAATTTTCTTATCTTTAGCCAAAACAGGAATTACGAATACATCAGGGGGAACTTGACTTAATTCTAATTTCGTTCCCTGATAGATGAAAAAAGGATTAGTATTCATAAATTCAGAAATAGAATCTGATTTTTTAAGAAATTTTAAAAGACCTCTCCTAATATCTCCGTCTGTTAAAGTTCCTACAAGCTGTTTTGTATCGTTTACAACCAGAATGACTTTCTCATTAGTGGAATCTAACACTTTTAATACATCCTCTAATGACATAAGAGAGTCAAATATCATTTTTTCAAGTCCTGATATTTTCATTTCTTTATTAAGCTGTTGGCTTTTATAAATGAATTATCAGAAATAATTGAGTTAGGACAGATAGTAGAATTTGCACCTATAAAAACATCATTTCCAATTTTAACCCCTCCACAAATAACAGCGCCGGGTGCAATATGACAATTTTTGCCGACAGTGACATCATGCTCGATTATGCTTGCAGTGTTAATCACCGTATTATCTCCTATTGTGACGTCAGGATGAATAACCGACTTGGCCATGACTTGAACTCCACTAGAAAGCATTACCGAATCCTTGGCTACGTAGGAATAAGGGTGAACAATACTTGGAACTTTAAAAGATAAGTCGATAGCTTTCTTAAATATTTCTGTCCTTTTATTTAAAGGATTCATTCCTAAACCTATATACAGTTCGCATTCATCATTTTCAAATTTTATCCAACTATCTTCAATTTGATGATCAATACCATTAAAAAGACTAGATATATTGTGTGAGGGATCAAATATTTGATCAATATTGATCTTCAGAGATTTGAGCAGATCATATACAACTTTTCCATGTCCTCCTGCACCTATTAATAATTTTTTAACCATCTATGACCTCACCTATCTTATAGTTTTTGGTGCAAACTTTACCGAGATAATCCCAAAAAAATTCAGCATCCATTCCTTCTTCAGATCGAATAAGGGAGATATTATCTCTTGAAAAAATATCACCAGGTTTTATAGAGGCAATAGAAACTATTTTTTTTCTAACAACTTTTTTGTTATCTTTTTCTATTGTTGTGCAGACTTTAGATGGCTCTCCTATCTGCTTTTCAGATGCCCTTACTAAGCTTACAAATTCAGTGAGCTCTTTAGGATTCAAGGAAGAATGATGGTCGGGTCCTTCTTGCTCTCTATCAGAAGTAAAGTGTTTCTCGATAACTTTTGCACCTAGGGCAACAGACAAAACAGCTGCAGAGAACCCTAGGCTGTGATCCGAAAATCCAACTTGTATTTTATACTTTTCTTTAAACTCATTTAATACAGAAATATTAACAAAGTCGTCTGGGCATGGGTATGAACTAGTGCATTGCATCAACACAACTTCTCCATTCAATTCAGAAAAGTCTGTATAGAGTTCTTCAATTGCGTTTAGAGAATTTGGCCTCGACTTATAAGTTTTTGCATAAAGGATAGTTGCAAGAGCATTATCAATTTCTTTAATTTCAGCCATACCAGTAGATAAGAAAATTGTCTTATTGAGCTTCGCCGCATTGCATAATAAATCGAGATTATTAATCTCCCCAGAAGGAATTTTTATAAATTTCATTCCAAGATCATCTAAAAAGGACAAGCTATCAAGATCAAAGGGCGTTGATATAAAATCAATATTGAAATCTTCACAGTAATTCTTTATGGCAACGAAATTCTCTCTAGACAATTCCAATTTTTTAAGCATTTCATATTGAGTTTCGTTTTTTGTGGAATTGTTTAACTGATAACCTGCCTTTCTTGTATTATTTGAGCTAAGCTTTTCCGCTTCAAATGTTTGAAATTTGATAGCGTTAGCTCCAGACTGTACAGCTATGTCGACAAGATTTAATGCTTCTTGAAATGAACCATTATGATTTACTCCTGCTTCAGCAATTATATAAATTTCATCAAAAATTCTCATAAACTATCATTGTAAATCATAAAAACTTTTCTTGAGCTCAATGCTCATTAAGTTGAAGTCTTCTAAAACTTTAATTATTTTTGGACTAGGTGACTCACTCCCAAAGGGTAGAATTTGGTTCATTATTCCTTCATTAAAAGTTTTTGATTTAATCTTTTTAATCGCTTGACTAATTTCATATGATGAAAAACTTGTATTAACCACGCTGTCAGCATATTTTCTTCCCCTTTGTCTATCTCCAATATTGATCGAACCTCTTTTAAAAAAAGGCATCTCAAGGATACCACTTGAGGAATTTCCAATCATACCTTGAGCGAATCTAAGTAACGATAAGTATCTCCGTTGGCCTAAAGATTCAACAAAAATGGAATTATTGTTATTTAGCGAAAAATTTTTAAAAATTTCAGATATCTTTGAGCCCTCTTCATCCGCATTAGAAGCATTGAGTATAAATATATCATCCTTAAACTCTTTTATAGAAGAAAGAACTGACATGGTATTCTTTTCATTCAATCCTGGCTTATTCAGGGTTTCAGGATGAACGGTAACCAAAAAGATTTGTTTTTCAAGAGAAATTCCAAGATAATTTTCTAGGTATTCTTTTGAGTAAGCTTCTAAATTATTAAGAGAATCTAGGGCCATAGCACCATAATTAAATACCCTACTAGGGTCTTCTCCGAGTTGTATTACTCTCTTCTTATAGTCATCACAAGCAACAAAGTGTAAATAAGACATTTTGGTAATTGAATGCCTTATTGCTTCGTCTATTACTCCTTCAGTTGTCTCGCCTCCGTGGATATGGGCAATAGGGATTCTTAAAAGCATGCATGAAATAGCAGCAGACAAAATCTCATATCTATCTCCCAATAAGACAACAAGATTAGGTTTTAGTTTCTCCAATTGATCAGATATTTTATCAACCGCTCTGCCAAATACTTGAGAGATCTTTTCATCATCTTCTTGAGAAGAATGAATTTCAACACGCGCACTTATTGCAATACCGTCTTCTTCTATTTCTTTTACAGTAAATCCACTTGATTTGGATAAATGGGAACCTGTAACAAGAACTTGCGTAGCTAGACTTTTGGAATTATAACTCTCAAATATTAGATTCTTTAAGAGTCCATACTCTGCTCTAGAGCCTGTAATGAAACAAATCTTTTGTTTCATTTATTGTTCTTTACCTACAACTCTTATCAAGCGCGGAAAGGAAAGAGAAAGCATTTTCTTTCTTGAATCCAAGATAATTATTGATAGTAAAGAAGCAAGCAATCCTATTAAAGCTCCTGCGACTATGAAATATATTGTTTGTGGAAAAGAATGCTTATTAGAAATTCTTGGAGAATCAATTATTTTAAATACATACTCCTCATCAGTTTTAGCATAAGTGAGCTTTAAATATTCCCTTTCTATTCCATTAGCAATTGATTTTCTAACCTCTTGAGATTTTTCTTTAGATAATTGTTCTTTTAAGTAAGTGATTGCATTATTTGAATCACTTTCATCAATTTCTCTCATTCTATTATTGAGACTATAGATGATATTGCTAATCCATTCAAAAGCCACTTCGGGTGAGGGGTGATTAACTGAAATCTTATAAATATCTTTTTTTACATCATGAGAAATTTCTAATTTTTTTAGGAATCGTTCATGTGAATCAAAGAGATCTTTATAGCTTTCACTTTCACTGTCGATATTTTCAGTCTGCCAAAGTTGGTTATAAAAAATAGAGTCACTATAAAATTTTTCAAAAAAATCAGTCGACTTTAATATTTCTATCGCAGTAACACTTTTATTATCAGTATTACCACCAATTCCAGCTATTGAAGAAAGTGATGCTAGAGCCGAGGATTCTGAACCAAATCCATCTTGTTGATTTGGAATTAGAACTGCGTAAGACTCATATGTCTTCTCTAGGGCTGAAGACATTAACCAAAATGAGAGGGTTATTAAAAATGAAATCAATAAAATTGGTTTCCATTGACTAAAAATACTTCCTATCAATCGATAAAGATCAATTGAATCTTCTGTAAGAACGCCTTCTTTATTAATTTCATTTTCATTCATAACTTTTCTTTATTGGTGCCCGGGGCCGGACTCGAACCGGCACGAAGTTTCCCTCGAGGGATTTTAAGTCCCTTGTGTCTACCAATTCCACCACCCGGGCATAGTTATTTGCTATCGTCTTCCACTACAGCTCTACCCTTAAGATCTTCCCAATCTCTTTCAGGTCTAACCATTAAATTTGTTCTCCAAGCACCTTCTAGGACC
>MDTB01131352.1_pt1 | contig 33039 bp, 31 predicted proteins | sample 811161 | NCBI WGS metagenome assembly MDTB01 (sample SAMN05326650, study PRJNA326480) | marine metagenome | isolation source: seawater | place: Mediterranean Sea | collected 2009 | reverse complement strand
GGTAATTCAATATGTTCAGGAAAGATATGGCAAAGACAAGGTAGCGCAAATCATTACCTTTGGAAAATTGCAGGCGCGTGCTGCATTAAGAGATGTTGGAAGAGTTCTTGATATGCCTTATGGGCAAGTAGATAAAATTGCCAAACTGATACCAAATAATCCAGCAAAGCCTACGTCGATTGCGCAGGCTTTGGACACGCAAGACGAGCTAGCAACAATTTATAAGCAAGATGAGCAGATAGCAACATTAGTGCAAACTGCTATGAAGCTTGAAGGAATGTATCGACATGCCTCTACCCATGCAGCAGGTTTGGTAATCGGGGATAGACCATTGCCAGAGCTAGTTCCTATTTATCGTGATCCTCGCTCCGAGCTACCTGTAACACAGTTTAATATGAAATATGTTGAGCAGGTAGGCTTGGTAAAGTTTGATTTTCTTGGCCTCAAAACCCTTACTGTTATTCAAAAAGCACTCGCCTTAATCGAAGGAAATGGCACATCGATTAATCTTGAAAACCTTCCCTTACATGATGAAAACACCTTCAGAATTCTGGCAGAGGGTGACACAGTTGGCGTCTTTCAGCTTGAATCATCTGGTATGAGGGAAGTATTACGAGGGCTGAAACCTGATAGGTTCGAGGATATTATTGCGGTTGTTGCACTCTATCGGCCAGGCCCGATGGATAATATTCCAACCTACATAAGCAGGAAGCATGGGCGCGAGCCAGTTATCTACATGCATGAAATGTTGGAGCCGATTCTTTCTGAGACTTATGGGATCATGATTTATCAGGAACAGGTTCTGCAAGCGGCGCGTGATCTAGGCGGCTACACACTTGGCAATGCCGATATACTTCGCCGTGCAATGGGTAAAAAAATACAGTCTGAAATGGACGAACAGCAGGCAAAATTTGTTGAAGGTGCAGGCAAAAATGACATTGATAATATATTAGCGGCTCAAATCTTTGAGCAAATATCCGCGTTTGCAGGCTATGGATTTAATAAATCACATGCGGCAGCATATGCATTAATATCATATCAAACGGCTTATCTTAAAGCGAATTACCCTGTTCAGTTTATGGCTGCTTTAATGGCGTTGGATGCTGGTAATATTGAAAAACTAGCTGTCTTTAAGCAAGATTGCGTAACTCAGAAGATAAAGGTTCTTTCGCCAGACATTAATCTATCGCAAGCGACTTTTTCCGTTGAAAAACAGGACAATGGTGAGCTTGCAGTTCGCTATGCGCTTGGCGCGATAAAGAATGTTGGTGAGGAGGCCGTACGGCATCTATGCAAAGCACGTACTTCTCTTGGTGGGTTTAAATCAATAGATGAATTCACACATCATATGCCGCGAGAAATTGCAAATAAAAGGCAATTAGAAAACCTGGTTAATGCAGGTGTTTTTGATAGCTTGCATTCGAACCGAAAACAGGTATTTAAAGCCATTGATATGATTTTAAGTACTTCGAACTTAATAAGAAGAGAATCTGGCTCTCAACAGGAAAATCTGTTTGCGAGAGGACCTCATGAGCCAGAATATGCACCAATTAAGTTTGCAAGCATTCCTGAGTGGAGTCAGACAGAAAAAATGTCTCGAGAGTTTGAAGCGTTGGGTTTGCATTTAAGCGCGCACCCACTTGACCAATATGCCTATCAGATCTCAAAATTGAAAGTTGTATCTTCAGCTTCTCTGGATAGCGCACTAGCTGATGGGGTGGGGCGAAGAATATATATGGCAGGCCAACTTATTTCAATACAACGGCGCGTGTCACAAAAAGGTAATAAGTTTGCGTTCCTGCAATTTACAGATCAATCCGGAATATTCGAGATGACCTGTTTTTCAGAATTACTGGCAAGTTGCGGAGAAAAGCTTCAAGAAGGAAATCTGCTTATTGTCCACGCTGATGCAAAAATAGAAAATGGGGTGGTTCGCCTTCTTGCTCAAAGAATAGACAGTGTAGAAGATAAAATTGCATCAGCTCATAGTGGTATCGGTATATGGGTAGAAACAGGCGAGTGCTTGCAAGACATAAAAACTATCCTTAGTGATGATGGAGTTGGCAGGGCTCAGGTGGAAATATATATAAAAGATCGGGCATCGCAGATTAAAATATCGCTACCTCATCATTTCCAGCTTTCAGGAGCCTGCGGAGAGAAATTAAAAACTGTTCCTGGTATATTGACCATTCAAGACATCACAGAAATTGTGTGAGATTTTAGCACTATTACCATTTGCATTTCGTTGCGAAGAAGCTTATAAAACGCGTAATAAAATTCACACATGAAGACTGCCTGTTGGCAAATTCCAACAATAACGGCTTTCCGGTGAGGGGTTTTTCTCTTTCACACTTCATGGAGGTTTAACCGGAGAACAGGAGGATTAACATGGCTCTCCCCACCTTTACTATGCGTCAATTACTAGAGGCAGGCGTGCATTTTGGACATCACACTCGTCGGTGGGATCCAAGAATGGGCCCGTTTATTTTTGGCGAGCGTAACAATGTTCACATTTTAGATTTGCAACAAACCGTGCCGTTATTACATCAAGCGATTAAAGCGCTAAGAGATACAACCGCAAAAGGGGGAAGGGTATTATTCGTTGGCACGAAAAGAGTCGCATCAGAAAAACTTGCGGAAACTGCGCGAGAGTGCGGCCAATATTTCGTTAATCACCGCTGGCTTGGAGGAATGCTTACAAACTGGGCTACGGTAACGCAGTCAATTCGGCGTTTGCGCGAGCTGGAAAAGCAACTTGAGAGTGAGGAAATCCAGCAGCTTACTAAGAAGGAAGTACTTCAGCTAACGCGCGAGCGAGACAAGCTTGAATTGACCTTGGGCGGAATTAAAGACATGGGCGGTTTGCCTGATATGTTATTCATTCTTGATACTAATAAAGAAGATATAGCAGTTGCAGAAGCCAATAAGCTTGGTATCCCAGTTGTTGCGGTGGTAGATAGTAATGCGAGTCCATTGGGAATAGATTTTCCAATACCCGGCAATGATGATGCAATGCGGGCAATTTCATTATATTGTGAGCTTGCACGAGATGCTATCTTAGACGGATTGCAGCAAGAACTAGCTGAAAGTGGACATGATATTGGCACCTCTTCTGAGGCTCCACAGGAGGATTTGACTAAAGAAACACAAGAAGAAAAATCGCAAGAGACGCCAGAGGATATAACGCCTGGCGCTACTACGGATGCTTCTGTTATAGAAACTCCAACTGATAAGGTAACTGTAGATACATCCAAGCCTGCTGGTGACAAGGCTGCTTCTGCATAGATAAAAGATAAATGTTAACATTATCAAAACTAATTCAATTTTCTAAGCTGGAAGAAAGCTTGGCTGCTCGTTAAATATAAGATGTAATAAGGATATTAAAGATGGCTGTTACTGCTGCACTAGTTAAGCAACTGCGTGAGACGTCAGGTGCTGGGATGATGGATTGTAAAAAGGCTTTGGAAGAAACCAACGGGGATATCGATGCAGCGATTGACTGGCTTCGAACTAAGGGACTTGCGACAGCCGCAAAAAAATCTGGACGAGTGGCTTCCGAAGGGCTTGTCGCAATCAACGTAGCAGGCACTTCTGCTGCGATGATTGAATTAAATGCTGAAACAGATTTCGTTTCCAGAAACGAAGATTTTCAGTTGCTTGCGCTGAATTTGGCAAAGCTTGCGAATGATGCTTCGGATATTGCATCGTTAAATAGTCTTGTGTTCCCGAACACCCAAAGAACGGTTGCGGAAGAAATCACCCATAATATCGCAACTATTGGCGAGAATATGATGTTGCGCCGAATGAAGAACATTAAAGTAGATAAAGGGAGTGTGGTCTCCTACATCCATAACGCAACTGCGGATGGAATGGGGCGCATAGGGGTTTTGGTTGCGCTTGAGTCTGATGCGGGTGCAGAAACTCTTGAAAGTCTTGGAAAGCAAATTGCAATGCATGTTGCTGCAACAAAACCTGTATCTCTTTCTGTGGATTCATTAGACCCGGCAATGGTTGAACGAGAGCGGGATATTCTTATTGAACAAGCAAAAGAATCTGGTAAGGCTCAGGAAATCGCGGAAAAAATGGTCGAAGGTAGGCTTCGTAAATACTATCAAGAGGTTGTATTATTAGAACAGATATTTGTTATTGACGGTGAAAGCAAAATTGCAGACGTTATAAAGAGGGTGGCAAGTGATTGCGGAAATGATATTACATTAAAAGAATTTAGCTTATTTGTTCTTGGTGATGGTGTTGAAAAAGAAGAAACAGATTTTGCAGCAGAGGTTGCCGCCCAGCTAAATAAGTAATCTCGTGATTTAACATATGGTTTGATACGCTCAATGTTGGAATTCAAGTATAAACGTGTGTTGTTAAAAATATCAGGGGAATCCTTGATGGGCGTTGAGGAGTATGGCATCGACACTGCTATGGTCAGCAGGGTTGCTGGCGAAATTAGCGATGTGGTATCGCAAGGTATTCAAGTTTGTCTTGTTATCGGTGGTGGAAACATCTTCAGGGGTATTTCAGCTTCGGCTGCTGGAATGGAACGCTCTACTGGTGATTATATGGGCATGCTTGCTACTGTGATGAATGCGCTTGCTATGCAAAATGCCTTAGAACAATTAAATATTCAAACCCGTGTTCAATCTGCACTACCCATAAGTGCTGTTTGTGAGCCCTATATAAGAAGACGTGCAATGCGTCATATGGAAAAGGGGCGCGTTGTTATATTTGCTGCCGGTACCGGAAATCCCTTTTTTACAACTGATACAGCAGCAGCTTTGCGGGCATCTGAGATGAATTGCGACGTCTTAATGAAGGGAACTCGCGTAGACGGCGTTTATTCCGCAGATCCTGAAAAAAATCCGGACGCGATTCGATATGACAGATTAAGTTATCTAGAAGTTCTATCAAAAGACTTAAAAGTTATGGATGCGACTGCAATCTCACTGGCGCGTGAAAATAATATACCTATCTTGGTGTTTTCTGTAACACAAACCGGTGGGTTTGATAAAGCGTTAAGGCATCAAGAGGCGTTCACACTTGTTTCAACTGATAAGTGAGGGAGAGAAATTCAAATGGCTGAATCATTAGATATGGAAGATGTAAAGCGCCGTATGGAAGGCGCAATTTCAAACCTAGGTACAGAATTTTCTGGCTTGCGTGCGGGCAGAGCTTCGGTTGCAATGTTAGATCCTGTCAGTGTAGATGCCTACGGGACTAAAATGCCGCTTAGTCAATTGAGTAATATTTCAGTTCCTGAATCTCGTCTATTGTCAGTTTCAGTATGGGATGCATCTCTCGTGAGCTCAGTTGAAAAAGCAATACGCGAGTCAGACCTTGGTCTCAACCCTCAGGTAGAAGGGGCCGTTATTCGTGTTCCTGTTCCTGAATTATCAGAGGATAGGCGCAAAGAGATGGTGAGAGTGGCTAGCCGATATGCAGAGGCAGCGCGGGTTTCTATACGCAATGTAAGGCGTGATGCGATTGAGACAATTCGCAAAGATGAAAAAGCAGGGGCCATTTCTGAAGATGAGCGCCATAATTACGAAGCAGATGTTCAAAAAGTAACTGACGGGTTCGTTGGCAAAATTGATGAGATGCTAACAAAGAAAGAAACCGACATAACACAAATATGACAGTTGCTTAATTAGGACTTTTTTAAGGATATGCAGCATTTAGCTATCATAATGGATGGAAATAGACGCTGGGCGCACGAAAATGCGCTTTCTGTAGGATATGGTCACGATAAAGGTGCTCAAACTCTATCTGAAATTGGCCGCGAAGTAGCCCGACTCAACATTCCGTTTCTAACAGTATTTGCTTTTTCGTCTGAAAATTGGCGGCGTTCTAAAGCAGAGGTTAATGCACTTTTTGGATTAATGAGGCGTTATTTGAAACAAGAAGTGGCAAATTTCATGTTAGAAAATATAAAATTGCGAATCATTGGTGATATCACTCCATTTCCGGAGGATTTGCAAACTCTTTTCAAAAATGCAGAAAGCCAAACTAAACATAATATTTCCATGACACTGACAATTGCAGTAAATTATGGGGGACTTCAGGACATCGTAAATGCTGCCTCTAAATTTGATGAAGAAAACCAAGACTTGTTTTCTGACGAGGTTCTAGAGAGATTTAAATCTAAATTGATGACTGCTTTCTTGCCTTCTGTTGATTTGTTGATTCGCACGGGCAAAGAGAAAAGAATCTCTAATTTCTTAATTTGGGATTGTGCCTATGCGGAGTTATATTTCTCAGATAGCTATTGGCCAGAATTTGACGTGCCTCAGCTACACAACGCAATCAAAGATTGGAATTCGCGTGTGAGACGGTTTGGAGGGAGTGTAAATGAGAAAACGACAGAAATTAGCGAAAAGCCATCCCCGGTAATTAAAGAACGAAAAAAAATAGTTAATGAGAGATAAACTACCTGATATCAGTCGACGTATGACGGGCATGACGCTTCTGTTGCCTCTAATAGCTATTTTTCTAGCTGGAAAACCATTCTCCCAAATAATCGTGTTTTTATGCGGGATTGTAATGGTTTTTGAATATTGTTTTCTCATTACTAAGAATACGGGATCAAGATTTGCCTTAATAGCATTAATATGTTGTTTTGGATTAACCAGGCTTTTTTTCGTTGAGCCGCAGTACCAATTACTCCACCTTGCATTGATAGCTGCCATACTTTTTAGGTTTTTCCCCTACCGAACTAGTGCAATGGGTCTGATACTTGCGTCCCTGCTATATAGCATTGGAAAATTATGGCATTACCCATTTTTTCAAGAGGTAATGGCATATATCATCGTGACAGTTATTTCAGTTGATATTGGCGCTTACATCGTTGGTCGCTTTCTTGGTGGGCCAAAGCTTATGCCAGTGGTAAGCCCAGCTAAAACAATCTCAGGGGCAATTGGGGGCCTCGTCGGTGGTTTGATGGCAGGGTTAAGTATTTGTTATTTTCTCAACATTGCAATAACTAAAGAATTCATTTTTCTTACATTAGCCGTAGCAGTGTTAGCTCAAGCTGGCGACATGACAGAATCAATTTTTAAGAGATCTGTTAATATAAAGGATAGTGCCAAAATAATACCAGGACATGGCGGATTTATGGATAGGTTCGATGGATATTTATATGTTGTCCCACTATTTGCGTTCTCACCCGCCCAAGGGTTATTTTTTCAATGAAAAAATTAGTTACCGTGCTGGGAGCAACTGGCTCTGTAGGTAAGAGTACCCTACAAATTGTAAGAAAAAACCCTGATAAATTTCAGATAATCGGCATTACCGCAAACTCTAATGTGGCTTTGTTAGCAAAATTGGCTATAGAATTTATGCCCAAATTTGTTGTTTTATCTGATTTGCGCTTGTTGTCTTATTTAGAAACTCGATTAGCCCGTCTTGATATTGAAGTTCTCTCTGGAGAAGAAGGACTAGATTTTCTTGCCTCGCAAAAAACCGATATTCTCGTGGCAGGTATTTCTGGGTTTGCAGGTTTTAGACCTATTTTCAAAGCAATAAGCGTTGGAACAGACATTGCTATTGCTAATAAAGAGGCTCTCGTTGCAGGCGGGCATTTGCTTATTCCGCTTGCCAAGAAAAAAAATGTCAACATTCTGCCGATAGATTCCGAACACAATGCTATTTATCAATGTATGATGGGTCAACGCTGGGATGACGTTGAAAATGTAACATTAACAGCATCTGGCGGGCCATTTCTGTCAATGACCAGAAAAGAGATGTATCATATTGCGCCAGCTAAAGCATTAAAGCATCCGACTTGGAATATGGGCGCAAAAATAAGTATCGATAGCGCTACGATGATGAATAAAGGACTGGAATCTATTGAAGCAGCATGGCTTTTTGACATTAACCGCGAGAAGGTATCAGCTGTTATTCACCCACAATCAATCATACATGGTTTTGTAAAGTTTAAAGATGGGAGTATTATTTCTCATATGGCGCCAGCTGATATGAAAGTACCCATATCACATGCATTAGGCTGGCCTGAAAGGTTAAAAATTCAGACAGAAAAACTCGATCTAACGCAGATTTCTGGTTTGGAATTTATGGAAATAAATAATGACCAATTCCCCTGTTATGATTTGGCACATCAATTAATTGGCGAGCAACCGTGCTATGCTGTCGCCCTAAATGCCGCAAACGAGATTGCGGTTAGCCTTTATCTAGAAAACAAATTAGCATTTGGTGATATCTATTCATTATGCTCCAAAACCGTAAATATGATAGAGATTAGAAGTCTGGATGATTATCAGTCTGTCATTGACTATGATAGTTTTGCACGCGATATTGCCCGCTCTATTTTGTTGTCATTCTGATGCAAATATATTTTTAATTGTGAGTTAGAGTTTCTATATGCCTTCTTTCGGTTTTTTTGAAATAATTTTATCTTTTATTTTAGTTTTAACACCTATCGTTTTTATTCACGAGCTCGGGCATTTTTGGGTAGCAAGAAAAAACGGTGTTATCGTGGATATCTTTTCCATAGGATTTGGCAAGGAAATATTTGGATGGACTGATCGACACGGGACAAGGTGGCGCTTTGCGTGGGTTCCTCTTGGAGGATATGTAAAAATGAGGGGAGACGAGAACCCAGCAAGCGGGGCTTCTGACGAGGCGAGAAACTTACAGAATAGTTTTGCCGGAGCCTCTCTTGTCTCTAGGGTGGCTATCGTTTCAGCAGGACCAATTGCTAATTTTATCTTAGCTTTTATTCTGTTCTGTGGTCTTTATATGGGTGCCGGAAAATTATTTATTCCGCCGATAATTGATGAGGTTTTACCTGGAAGCGCTGCAGAGCGCGCTGGCCTACAAGCCAATGATGCGGTGCTAAAAATTAATCAACACAGCGTTTCAGATTTCAACGATTTTAGGGTGTTTATATTCGAATCCCCAGGCAAGCCTATCGATATGATTATTAATAGATCTGGTATGATTATTGATGTAAAAGCGACTCCTGATTCAATATATCTTGAAAAGCTTGATATTTACGCAGGGCAACTTGGAATTCGCTCTCCGGTTGGTGAGTTCAGACGTCTTGGCATATCTGAAGCGATAATTGAGTCAGGTCAAGAATGCTGGTCTATCACTGTCGGAATGGTGAGGGGTATTTCAAGGCTAATTACTGGTAACGGGCAGATGGGTGAGATTGGAGGCCCTGTTCGAATTGCCCAATTCTCCAGAGATGCCGCTTTGCATGGTGTCACAAGCTTGGTTTTCTTCATTGCCTTGATATCTATTAATCTTGGATTGGTAAATTTGCTCCCGATACCTGCACTTGATGGAGGACACCTAACTTTTTTCGTAATTGAGGCAATCATAGGCAAACCACTGCCAATAGCGTGGCAAAACATTTTAATGCGTGGCGGAATAGCATTTTTGCTATCTTTAATGCTGTTTGTTACGATTTATGATATAATAAGAGAAGTATTCAATTAAATATCATCACAGGATGCAAAAATGGAATGTTTTGTGCAATATTGATTTAGAAAAAAATCATTTTTAATAGGGATTTTTTATTATGACTGAATTAAAACAGATTTCATTGAAAAGCGGTATTTTTTCTGTAACACTCTTAATCTGCTTGATGATAGGTCCGCATGCATTCGCTCAGAAAATCACCGATATTTTAGTGAGTGGTAATCAGCGGGTATCAGAAGGAACAATAAGATCCTACCTCCCTGTTGACATTGGAGACGATATATCAACATCTGTGTTAGATAATGCAATAGACACATTATTCGCTACTAGTCTGTTTAACGATGTTGATATTTCAAATGAAAACGGCCTGATAAAAATACTTGTCACCGAAAACCCAATAATAAACAGAGTTGCAGTTGAGGGAAATGATGTTCTCGAAACTGATATATTAATAACGCAACTAGATATTCAACCGCGTCGCGTATATACAAAAAAAGTCGCTATTGATGGAATGCAAAAGTTACTTGAAATTTATGAGCTATCGGGGCGGTATGGAGCATCAGTTGAACCTGTTATCATTGAGTTGGATAATAACAGAGTTGATCTCATCTTTGAGGTTGATGAAGGTCCGTTGATCAAAATTAGCTCTATTCAGTTTGAAGGAAATGTGCGGTATTCGGATCGAAAGTTGAAACAAGTTATTGCTAGCAGAGAAAAACGATGGTGGGCGTTTTTAACTGCGTCGGATAAATACGATGAGAACAGGCTAAATTACGACATCCGTCTGCTTCGTCAATTTTATCAAGCAAGAGGTTACGCCGACATTGAGATCAAAAGGGCTAGGGGTGGTTTGCTTCCGGACAGATCTGGTTTTGCTATTTCTTTTATTCTGAAAGAGGGGCCTATATACTTCTTCGATAAGATAGATGTGTCGTCTGAAATTGAAGGTGTAAGCGGGGATGTGCTTCTGCCCGAAATAACGTTTGAAAATGGTGAGCGTTACGATATTCGAAAATTAGAAGAGAGCCTGCTTGCCGTCACGAACAAACTGGGTGACTTAGGCTATGCATTCGTGAATGTGATACCTGAAGTTGTAACAAATTTTGAGAATGCAACTTTAGATATAAGAGTAAAAATTGATCAGGCTCGGAAAAATTATATAGAGCGGATTGAAATTATTGATAATTCCAGAACAGCTGATTTTGTTGTTAGAAGAGAAATGCAACTGGTGGAGGGTGACGCATATAATCAGGTAAAGCTTCAAAAATCTATTAGAAATATCCGTAATCTCGGCTTCTTTAGCGATGTTTCTGTTAATTCCCGACCAGGGACTACTGCTGACCAGACAATTATTGAGATAGATGTTGAAGAACAATCAACGGGGAGCCTTTCTTTTGGTGTTGGTTACTCGAGCATCGACAAATCCTCTGTGGCGCTTGGAATTGACGAGAAAAACTTCTTAGGTACTGGAAGGGCAGTTAGTTTAGGTGCGAAGGTATCAAACTCTAAGTCAGATTTTAATTTATCTCTCACTGAACCATTCTTTTTGAATAGAAATCTGAGTGCATCTACGAATATCTTCCAAAATAAAACAGAAGGTACATCTGTTACAGTTGAAAAGCGAGGTGTTGGATTTGGACTAGGGTTTAGGGCTGCAAATGATATTTACCACAGGCTAGCCTATAATCTGACTGAGAGTAAAACTGATGAGACTGCGTCATCATCTTCCTCTTCAACCGGTGAGAACGGAGAGAAACTGATCAGTTCAGCTATAACTTACAAGTTAGGAATTGAAAAGCGAGATAACAGATTCGATCCCTCTGATGGTTATTTTACTGAAATCTCAGAGACATTCTCTGGGATTGGCGGGGATGTAAACTATTTGCAAACTATATTGAGAGGTGCTTATTATAAACCAGTTTCATTTGAGCGGTTTGTGCTTGGGGCACGCTTGGCAACGGGACATGTGAACGGACTTGGTGACGATGTAACGCAATCTAACCGCTTCTTGCTTGGTGGTAATAAAGTACGTGGCTTTGATGGCAGCGGAATTGGACCACGAGATTCAACAAGCGGTGGTGCGGTAGGCGGCAATCAGTATTATGCTGGGAGCTTTGATGTAATTTCAAGCGTGGGATTAAACCCTGATTTAGGAATGCGTTGGACGCTTTTTGCAGATTATGGCTCTGCTTGGGGTATTGATTTTCCAACAGGTGTCGATGGTGCTGAAGATGATAGCATGCGGCAGTCAGTAGGATTTGGTTTATTATGGGATACGGCGATTGGGCCACTATCATTTTATTGGGCTGACCCAATTTCAAAACAATCGTATGATAAATTAAGAGAGTTCCAATTTACAATTGGCACGAGGCTATAAACGTCATAAACTGCACTTAACAAAACAACAGAAAGGAATTTATTGGATATGATAAATATTCAATCGCGCTTTTTGAATGTAATGCTGTGTGTTATTTGGTTTTTTTTCCTGTCAAGTTATAGTGTGCATTCGCAAGAAAACGCTGCCTCAGAGGTTCAAGTTAATTTCAAGCTTGACCGGGTGGCTGTCGTAAATATCGATAAGGTTTTAAGAGACGCGAAGGCTACTGAGCGTGTACGCGCTTTGTTGGATGAAAAGCGAGAAGAGTTTCAAAATGACTTTGCTACTCGTGAAGCCAGCTTGTTGCAAATAGAAAAAGATTTGCAGTCGAAAAGAACTATTTTATCTGAAGAAGCATATAGGGCGGAGGTAGCTCAGTTCCAAAATGAAGTAGCCTCTATTCAGAAAGAGATTCAGTTTAAACGTCAGGCACTTGACAAGGCATTTCAAGAAGCGCAAGACGAGATAAGAAATCTGGCAGCAGAGATAGTGGCAGAAATTGCCGGCAGTCAAAAGTTAGATGTTGTTATCAATAAGAGTGCTGCTTTGGTTTTCAGGCAAGATTTAGATATTACAGAGAAAGTTATAACCCAGCTCAACGAGCGCACAAAAAACGCTCGATTAGAAATACAAGAAGAGTAACTTTGTGACGATTGACCGTAGTTTTTTCCCTGAACCAAAACCTGTATCAATTGCTACAATATTAGAATTAGGTAACTGTTTTCTGCACAAAGGTAGTCCTGATTTTTCGGTTAAAGATGTCGGGGATTTAGATCAAGCGGCGCCAAACTTTTTAGTTTTTGCAAATAGTAAGCATTTAAAACAAGAGCTTAAATCTGCGTATGGATATGCATTAATTTGTACAACGGAATTATTAGAGGAATTTGGTGAGAATATTTTATCAGGCGCCGAGATAATATTGGTGTCACAAAATCCAAGATATTCATTTGCCCAAATCTGCTCGCTTATATATCCGGAAACGGAGACTGATTCTTGCACTATTCATCCAACAGCGCAGATAGATGAGAGTGCAAGTATCGCACAAGACGTAACAATTGGGCCTTTTTGTTACATTGCAGCCGATGTGAGTATTGGCAGAGGTAGTAGTCTTGGAGCCGGGGTTACATGCGCTTCATCTGTAAAGATCGGAGAAGAATGCCAAATCGCTGACTATGTTACTCTTGAGAAGGCAATTCTTGATGATAATGTATCTATCGGACAACATTGTGCTGTCGGAAAAGCAGGATTTGGGTTTGAGTCATATGAAAGTAATATCCAAAAGTTTCCCCATTTTGGGCGTGTGCTTATTGGGCAGAAAACAAGTATAGGTGCGCATTGCTGTATTGATAGAGGAACTATTAAGGATACAACAATTGCCGATTTAGTTATGATAGATAATATGGTTCATATTGCGCATAATGTTCAGATTGGTAGGAAGTCAATTATATTGGCACAGGCTGGAATAGCGGGTAGCAGCATAATCGGAGAAAATTGTATTATTGGTGGTCAGGCAGGTATAGCTGACCACATAAAGATTGCATCTGGCGCTGTTATTTTATCTCGCTCAGGCGTAACAAAATCCATCAATTCAGCAGATGTATATGCAGGTTTTCCTGCGATAGTTGCAAAAAATTACTGGCGGGAGCAAGCAAAACTTCGCCAATTAGTTAAACATGATAAAAAGATGAAGGATAAATGAATGTCTGAAATATTCGAAATGGATTATCGTGATATCGAATCTGCAATACCACATCGCCCCCCGTTTTTACTTATCGACAAAGTTATAAAAATTGTACTTGGGCAATCAGCCATTGGGGTAAAAGCTGTAAGTGGAGGTGAGCCGTATTTTGTAGGTCATTTTCCAGGCGAACCAGTTATGCCAGGTGTGCTTATTATAGAATCTTTCGCGCAGGTGGCTAGTTGTATGTTTGTGCGTGCTATGCCTGGCGAAACAGCAGGGAAGTTATTTTTTCTAACAACTATTGATAAAGCGAAGTTTAGAAAACCTGTTAAACCAGGCGACATGTTGTATTTAAAAATTGAAAAGACAGGTGGTAAGGGAGCATTGCAAAAATTCAAAGGGGTAGCAGAGGTTGATGGAGTCAAAATGGCCGAGGCAGAATTATCCGCGATGGTTGTACCAGCAAGTCAGCAAAACTAACTTTAAAACTAAGTATTATAAAGGACGTGTAATGTCTTTATTAATCCATCCCACTGCGATTGTCGACAAAAAAGCCCAAATTGGAAACAACGTGAGAATTGGGGCTTATTGTGTAATTGGTGATGATGTAATCTTGCATGACAATGTATGTTTACACTCCCATGTAGTGGTTGAAGGGCCAACGGTGATAGGAAGCGAAACCCAGATTTATCAATTTTGTGTGATAGGGACGCCTGCTCAGCATAAATTATTTAAAGGAGAGCCAGCATCTTTAGAAATTGGGAAAGGTAATATCATTCGCGAAAAGGTTTCTATTCATCGTGGTACAAAAATTGGTGGCATGAAAACAGTCGTTGGAAACAATAATTTCATTCTTGCCGATTGTCATATTGCCCATGACTGTAATGTAGGAAGCAACAACATTTTAGCGAATTGCGTGGCTTTAGGTGGACATGTTACGCTAGGTAATAATTGTTATATGGGTGCTTATTCTGCGGTTCAGCAATTCGTAAGAATTGGTGATTTAGCCATGATAGGTGCTATGGCAAAAGTAACTGAAGATATTATCCCATATTCGATAGCAGATGGAATGCCATGTAGATTACGGCGTATTAATACAATTGGTCTTCAGCGGGAAAATTTCTCTAAAGGACAGATATCAGAAATTAGAGCTGTTTATAAAAGGGTGTTTAATGAGAGTGGTGATTTTGCGTCGCTATTGATAGAGGCAAGAAAATTATTAACCGACCCTGATAGCCTTGCATGGAATTTATTGGAATTCATCAATATGAGAGATAAACGTCCTATTTGCATGCAGAATAAAGCTAAAGATGTTGTGACGGAGGACTAAATGTCAGAAGTAGCAAAATCATCTCGCAAATATGGCCTAATTTGCGGGTCAGGAAGTGAACCTTTAAAAATAGCAAAAACATTATCTAACTGGCGTGTTCCGATTTTCATTGTTAAGTTATATGGAGAGGCAGATTCAGATTACAACGGCTTTGAACACATAGAGGTAAAAATAGGTCAGCTAGAAAAAATGTCAAAACGTCTAGCCGACGCAGGCTGTACAGAAATTATTTTTTCTGGGAAAATTAGAAATCAGTCGTTTTTTAAAATTAATCCTGATTTTTCTGCCTTAAAAATATTAGCGCAGCGAAGTAAATTAGGAGACAATTTTCTGTTAGAGTCTGTGTCAAAATTTTTTGAAGAAAAGGGGTTTGTCGTTATTCCTCAAGATGAAATAAGACCAAGAGATTGTCTTCCCACCGAATATGTTTTTGGGAAGAAGCCAGAGGGAAGAATAGCAGACGATATAGAAATTGGAATTAGCTATTTAGCGCAATCAAGTCAGTTTGATATAGGTCAGGGAGTGATTGTTCAGTCTGGCAGATTTATCGCTATTGAAGCTACTGAAGGCACGGATGCTATGATTAAAAGGGCGTCTGAAATGATAAATCCAGATAATTCACCTGCAATTTTTATTAAAATGGCAAAACTACATCAATCTCTAAAAGAGGATTTACCAGTTTTTGGTCTTAATACGATAAAAGTGTTACAGGAAAGTAATATTAAAATCGCGTGTCTACACGCCGAAAACTGCAAGCTTTCAGATCCCTTAAATCAAGTAGAATCTGCTGCAATGCAAGCAGGGATTAGCCTATATGCAGTTGATTATGAGAGGTGAATGCTTTTATATTCTTGCCGGGGATACATCTGCAGATTTGCTAGCTGCACACTTAATGCGTGCGATTCAATTAGATGTCTATATGCCTGTAAATTGGATCGGTATTGGCGGCGAGCAGATGCAACAGCAGGGCCTTGAAACTAGTCTTCCCATGTCGAGTTTGTCTGTGATTGGAATCATAGATGCCATCACTTCGTATAACCGCCTTTTGAAAATAGCTAAAAATCAGGTTGCTCAGATAATGGTAGCGCGACCAAGTGCGATTTTTACAGTTGATACTAAACAATTTTCGCTAAAATTTGCGATGCTTCTGCGAAAGGAAATGGATAAAGCAGGATGGCATGTTCCAATTATTCAGCTTGTTGCTCCCACAGTGTGGGCATGGGGACCATGGCGTGCCAAAAAATTTGAAATTGCGTTTGATAAGATACTATGTCTATTCCCGTTTGAGCCACCCTATTTCAATTCAGAGAAAACAGATGCCGTGTTTGTAGGACACCCTTATGGATATTTGTCCAATCAATCTAGCAGACAAGCTTTAGGGGATAATAGAAAGAAGCGCTCAAATTTGATTGGGCTATTACCAGGTAGCAGAAGAAGGGAAATTGCAAATAATCTTCCAGATATTTTAAAAGCAGCAGAGTTATTTTCAGCTCAATTTCCTGATTGTCAATTTATTTTGCCAACGACAGCTAATCTTGAAAAAGATGTTCGCCGTCAACTTAATAACCACCAACTGGAAGTGGAGATTGTCGTGGGCTTAGGTGCTTTCGATAACTGTTTATTAGATATATTGGCCGCAATTTGCGTTTCTGGCACGGCCACATTGCAACTCGCGTTACATGCCGTCCCAGCAGTAACGTGCTATAAAACGAACCCGATAAATTTTATGCTGATGAAGTCTTTTTTCAAGCTAAAAGACCCAATTTTACCCAATATTTTATTGCAAACAGAGGTATATTCTTGTTTCCTTCAGTCAAAACAAACTTCGTATAATCTCTCGTCAGCTTTAGTTCAGATATATGATAATATCTCACTGCAGCAGTCGAAAATGAAACAACATGCACAAGAATTGCAGCAAATGCTCATTGGTTACGAAGACGAATTCGAAAGTTCTATTGCAAAGGCGATAAATATCAGAGAATAGTCTGGCACTATTTTCTGTCAGCCATTAGAGGAAAAGGGCGCATTTCTGGCCCTGTATAAAGCTGTCTTGGTCTTCCAATACGCTGCATTGGGTCTTCTATCATTTCTTTCCATTGCGAAATCCAGCCAACCGTTCTGGCAACTGCAAATAGAACGGTAAACATTGATGTCGGGTAACCCATCGCCTTTAGAATAATACCGGAATAGAAGTCAACATTAGGGTATAGTTTTTTATCAATAAAATATTGATCATTAAGTGCGATATTTTCTAATTCCATAGCTAGTTCTAGAAGCGGATCATCAATGCCAAGTTTGTTTAGTACATCATGGCAGGACTGTCTCATTACTTTAGCGCGTGGATCGAAATTTTTGTAAACCCTATGGCCGAAACCGAATAAACGGAATGGATCATTCTTGTCACGAGCGCGGTTCACATATTCTGCAATATTCGACTTATTTCCAATTTCTTGAAGCATATTTAGAACAGCCTCATTTGCGCCGCCATGGGCAGGACCCCATAAAGATGCAATACCAGCTGCAATGCATGCAAACGGATTAGCGCCAGAAGAACCAGCAAGCCGTACTGTGGATGTAGAAGCATTTTGCTCATGGTCTGCATGTAAGATTAATATTTTATCCATAGCGTCTGATATAATTTTATCTGGGATGTAATCTTCTGCTGGAACAGAGAAACACATTTGCAGAAAATTCTCAGAATAACTAAGTTCATTTTTTGGATAATTAAATGGCTGTCCAATTGAATATTTATAGGCCATCGCTGCTAGAGTTGGCATTTTTGCAATAAGTCTGCGAGATGCGATCATCCGTTGATGAGGGTCTTGAATGTCTGTTGAATCATGATAGAAAGCAGATAATGCACCTGTTACACCACATAATATTGCCATTGGGTGCGCATCCCTGCGAAAACCCCTAAAAAATGTAGATATTTGTTCATGTACCATAGTATGGTTGGTTATTGCTTCTACGAACTCATTTTTTTGAGTTCTGATTGGCAGCTCTCCATTTAAGAGAAGATACGCAACCTCTAAAAAATCTGATTTTTCAGCAAGGTCTTCAATAGAATAGCCGCGATGAAGAAGAATGCCATCATCACCATCGATATAAGTAAGCTCAGATATACATGAACCTGTAGCGCCATATCCTGGGTCGAAGGTAAATTTATTGGCTGCTCCGTAAAGTCCACGTACGTCAATAACATCTGGACCAATGGTTCCCTTCATTACTGGGAGTTTAACGGACTCGCCCGTTACGTCATCTGTCAATGTCATTGTATGGTTGTCGTGTTGCAACTTATTCATTTTTCTCCCCAGTAAAGTGATTCAAGTGTGTCCGTCACTTTCAGACTAGACAATTTTTAGTGTTTTATTATATCGATATTTTGTGCTTATTATATTCACAATAGCACTTTAATTGCAAATCAGTTCAATACGATATTTAACCTCCTCAAAACCTAAAGATTGTATGAGATCAAATATTGCGGGTGCAGATTTATTTCCAGTCAGCACTATCCTAAGTGGGATTCCAAAATCTTTCATTTTTAGGCCTTTTTCTGAAAGCCAGCTATTAATAAAACTTTGGAAGGATTCAGCATTTAAAGGCGTCTTATCAATAATATCAGAAAAAGAATTTAAGATAGTGCAACTATCTTCTGTGATTAGTGTTTCAACTTCACTCGCTATTTCAGGAGCGCCATCATATATCAAATAATCAATCTGAGATGAAAGCTCGCTGATAATAGATACTCTTTCAATTAGATGTGGGTGAAGTTTGTTAAATCTTGCCTTAAATGCGCTGCTTATTTGTTTGTCCGGTTTTTGACGATGGTGACTTAATATTTGCTCGTACAGGCTTTTTACACTCTGTTTTTTCAACCAATATGCATTTACCGAAATTAGTTTCTGCATATCAAATCTTGCAGGGGATCTTCCAATAGAACTGCCGTCAAACCAAGATATTGCCTGCGTTAAATAAAAATATTCATGATTGCCGTGAGACCAACCGAGCCTCGCTAGATAATTATTCATTGCATCTGAATAAAACCCCATGTTTTGATAAGAATCAACGCCTGTAGCACCATGGCGCTTTGAAAGCTTGGCACCATCTGTTCCATGTATGAGTGGAATATGCCCAAAAATCGGGGGCTTCCAGTTTAATGCATTATAAATTTTAGTTTGTCGTACTGCATTATTGAGATGGTCATCTCCTCTAATAATATGTGTGACGCCCATATCATAATCATCCACAACTACGGCTAGCATATAAGTTGGAGTGTCATCACTTCGCATTAATACTAAATCATCTAGTTGTTTGTTTGCGACTCTGACCTCACCTTGAACCATATCACTAATAGTAGTGTCGTTTTCATCCGGCATTCGAAGGCGTAAAACAGGTCTTTGATTTTTATCGCCTTTGTAGTTAGGTTCTCTCCACGGTGAGCGAAATGGTTTTCCTTCCCGCTGATTTTGTTCACGTAATGTTTCAATTTCTGCTTGAGACAGATAACAATAATAAGCAGCGCCTAATATGGCCAGCTCATTGGCAACTTGCTTATGCCGATTTATTTTTTTTGACTGATAAATAGCAGGCTCGTCACCTTCAAGTCCAAGCCAATTTAACCCCTTTAAAATCGCTTCGATCGCGTCATGTGTTGAGCGCTGTTTATCTGTATCTTCAATTCTCAGCAGATAGCGGCCATTATAGTGTTTTGCAAACAAGTAATTAAAAAGAGCCGTTCGTGCACCGCCAATATGTAAATCTCCAGTAGGAGACGGCGCAAATCGAGTAATGACCTTCATTGTTTGGTAATCCCTATTTACTCAGTATTATTGCTAATAAACTATTCTAATTGGCTTATAGCACGAGAAATGGCATTTTGGCAGACATGATTTTACAATGCTCTGGTTTTGTCTAGCTTGTCGGGTATTTAATGGTGGGAATTTTACCCATAAATATAACGTTATTTAGACTACCTACGGTGATATTTTACTAGCAATTTTAGCGCTAACACTTCTTATCTGTGACGGATTTCTTACCAAAGTGGTTTTTAGATTAAGGGAAGTTAGCGATATTTACGGATTAACCCACTAAGTTTTCCTTGAATACTTACCTGATTATTCGTAAAATAACGGGTTTCGTAACGTGGGTTAGCAGCTTCAAGTGCAACGCGTCCTGCTTCGCGTTTGAACTTCTTTAAGGTGGCCTCACGCCCGTCAACTAAAGCTACCACTATATCTCCATTTAGGGCCTGTTCAGTTTTTCGAATTATAACCGTATCACCATTGTGAATACCAGCACCAATCATCGAGTCGCCGACAATTTCAAGTGCATAATGTTCACCTGATTCTAACATACTTGAAGGAACAGATAAAAATGACGACGCGTCAGAAATAGCTTCAATTGGGGTGCCAGCTGCAATTCTGCCAAGAAGCGGAAGTTCAATCTGGGACGAGGCGAGAAACTCTGTATGGACAATATTATTCACTTTATCGGTATCTTTTTGTTCATCTTTTTCTAGAGCAGTATTCTCATTGTCACCTTTAATTATTTCTATAGCTCTTGCTCGGTTGGCAAGGCGCCTGATGAACCCACGCTCTTCAAGCCCGTTTATTAAGCGGTGAATCCCTGACTTAGAGGCAAGTCCAATAGCCTGCCTCATTTCATCAAATGAAGGTGACGCCTTATGTTTATTTTCATAAATTTGAAGAAAGTTCAATAATTCTCGTTGTTTAATGGTTAACATAACCAACCTCTTTATCTGTTCTTTCTTTGTTCTATCATGCAAAAAGAGAACAAATCAAGAATATTTAAAATAAATCTGGAAAATTTAGAATTGGAACGGGGTCACCTGTCTCAATGCTTGGTGAATGCGCTGGGCGCTGTATAAGACAGTCGGCGCTTGCTAAGGTTGCCAGCATCGAAGAATCTTGTTTACTTGAGGCGGTCACCTGCTTATTTCCGTGATTATCGATTGAGAGCTTTGCTCGCAAGTATTCTTCCCTTCTGTCATTTTCCGGAAGATTTTTTGTGGTAAGGGCAGATGAAAAAATAATGGTTGGGTCTTGGTGTAAAAATTTTTTGATAATAGGTTCCAGAAATAATACCGAGCACACCCCAGCTGAAACAGGGTTTCCTGGTAATCCAAGAAACGGTATATTTTTATAGTGCCCGAACATTAAAGGCTTTCCAGGTCGCATAGCTATCTTCCAGAAATAAAGCTCAGAGTGAGGGCTTTTGTTAATATCTTTGGCAATATAGTCATGGTCACCAACGGAGGCGCCACCTGTTGTGATAATAAGATCAAGATCTGGATATTTCTCTAGATTTTTGATTAAGGAGCCTGATTTATCTGGCAGAATGCCAAGATCAATCGCAATACCGCCACATGCCTTAATTAATGAGCAAACTAGTATATTATTAGAATTTACCAATTGACCTGTCAGAGGTTTTTTGCCCGGAGGTACCAATTCGTCGCCGCTTGTTAGCACGCCTATTTTAGGTTGCCTTACAACCGGCACTTCGTGAAAGCCAGCAAGCGCTATTAATGCGCATTCTCTTGCGGAGAGCTTGCTTGATTTGGAGACAATTCTTTCGCCAGCTGAAAAGTCTAACCCAGGAGTCCTTATATATTGCCCCAGTTTTGGTTGTTCATTTATTTCTATTCCTTCTTGAGACATTTTCGTATCTTCTTGAAGAATTATTGTGTCACACCCATGTGGGATAACAGCACCTGTAAAAATGCGAACCAGCTGTCCTGATAATAATGGTTTGTCATAAATATGACCTGCAGATGATATGCCGACTTTTCGGAGTATTGTAGGAATATCCACAATATCGGAAATTCGTGCAGCATACCCATCCATCGAAGACACTGCCTGAGCTGGATGAGATAATAATGCATTCAAGTCTTGCGCGATTATTCTATTATGAGCCTGTTCAATAAGACATTTTTCAGAAGTTAAAGAAGATATGTTTTTCAACATATTTTCTCGTGCTTCAGCAACAGGTAGGAGAGGATTATTTCGCATTGAGCGTTCCAGATTTCCCGCCAGATTTATGCGTTAATCTAATATCGCTAATGCGCATTTTTTTATCGGCTGATTTACACATATCATAGATAGTTAGCGCAGCCACACTTACCGCTGTTAGAGCTTCCATTTCAATTCCTGTCTTTCCTAAAACAGTGCACTTTGCTGTAATCTCAATGGCATCTAATTTATTATTAATCTCAAAAGATAGGTCTGTATGGTCTAACCCTAGTGGATGACATAGTGGAATGAGATTGGCGGTTTGCTTTGCCCCTAACACTCCTGCAATTTGTGCAACACTTAGAACATCACCCTTAGCAAAGGCATTATTTTTAAGCTTTTCTATTGTTGATTTCGCCATAAATATTTGGCCTTTTGCAATAGCAACCCGCTTGGTTACAGCTTTGCCGCCCACATCAACCATATGAGGCTGACCTTTTTGATTAAAGTGAGTGAATTCGTCACTCATATCAAACACCCATTTCATAAGGGTTGGAGAGAATGAATTTGGTTGCTTGCATCACATTCTCATGACGCATCAAAGATTCCCCTATTAAGAAGCATCTAGCGCCAGCCTGTGCCATTTTTTGCAAATCAGCAGGAATAAATAATCCTGATTCTACAACTGCAATTTTATTTTTTGGCAGTTTTGGAAGCATGGCAAGCCCAACATCAAGCGAGATATCCATTGTTTTTAAGTTTCGATTGTTTATCCCCATAAGAGGCGAAGATAAAAGCATTGCACGCTCTAGTTCAGCCTCATCGTGAATTTCAACAAGAACATCCATGTGATACGAAATTGCAACTGTCTCCAACTCGTTTGCTTGTGCATCACTAAGAGACGCCATAATTAACAATATGCAATCGGCACCAAGTGCTCTTGATTCTATAATTTGAATGGGATCAATTATAAAATCTTTTCGAAGCACAGGAAGATTCGTTGCCGCCCTTGCTAGTTGCAGATTTTTGTTACTTCCTTGAAACCATGTCTGATCCGTAAGAACAGATAAGCAAGCAGCACCTCCTGCCTCATATTGTTTTGCTAGATATTCAGAATCAAAATCGGCTCTAATAAGTCCCTTCGAGGGAGAAGCTTTCTTCAGCTCAGCAATCAGGCCATACCCGGTTTCAGATGCTACTTCCAAGGCATTTTTAAAACCGCGAGGAGCGGCAGCCTTATGGGCATTTTTTTCCAATTCCGCTAAAGAGATTTGCCGTTTGAGCATGGCAATTTCTTCAGTTTTTTTTGTGTTTATGGTATCCAGGATATTGGTCATTTATGCATCACATAAAGCTATGAATTAGTTATTGTAACAAGTTGGTTCAATGCACCTTTGGCGGCACCCGAATCGATAGCAGCTGCAGCACGCTTAAATGCATCACCAAGCTGTTTTTCATTTTTTGTTGCAACTAGAGCTGTCGCCGCATTTATACAAGCAATATCTCGGTAAGCGGTTAATTCGCCATCAAGTAATTGACGCAGTTTTCCAGCATTAAAAGCTGCATCACCGCCTTTTATCGCTTCAAGAGGAGCATTTGATACTCCGAAATCTGAAGGTCTGATTACAAATTCTGAAATATCACCTGAATCAAGGGCATAAACAATTGTGGGGCCAGATAGCGAAACCTCATCAAGTCCGCCATCACCATGAACAATAAACGCATCTTTAGTGCCAAGCAGTTTGAGGGCTTCAGCAAAAGGGCGACACCATTTTGCATCATAAACGCCAATTAGCGCTTTATCAACAAAGGCAGGGTTTGATAAAGGGCCAAGTAGGTTAAAGATTGTTCTCATTCCCAGTTCTATGCGCGTTGGGCCCACGAAGCGAAGGGTAGGGTGGTGCCTTGGAGCCATCAGAAATCCAATCCCTGCTTGCGTTATGGCATGTTCAATTTGCGTAAAATCACATTCCAGATTGATACCTAATTCGCTTAATATGTCAGCAGCACCGCTCTTGGAAGATACGGCCTTGTTACCGTGTTTTGCAACTGGGACGCCGCAACCAGCAACGATTATGGCAGCAGCAGTTGAAATATTTAAGCTATTCGAGCCATCGCCACCTGTGCCAACAATATCGATTGAAGTGTTAGGGACTTTGATAGAATTTGCATTAGCACGCATCTGAGATGCGCCGGCCGCAATATCAGATGCAGTCTCCCCTCTCATTTTTAAGGCAATCATAAAGCTTGAGATTTGTGCAATTGTTGCCTTACCACTCATCAATATTGAAAAAGCTGTTTTCATTTCTTTAAAAGAAAGCTGTTCCCCCTCGCAAAGCCGAGTAATAAACGGTTTTAGAATTTCAGACATGAATTTGTTCTGGAAATCGAATGTCCAGCCTTAGGGTTTGTTGTTCAAGTTTTTTTATCAAATTATCTGTAATGCTTTTTTTTCCTGTTTTTTTAAGAAAATGAGCGAGTATTCGATATCCGCCAACCGACGCGATCGATTCTGGATGAAATTGTACGCCCATACATGGATAGCTTTTATGCTGAAGTCCCATAATTATACCTTCCGATGTCTGGGCAATTATTTCAAGCTCTTCAGGAAGGTCTTGGTGATTTACAATTAGTGAATGATATCTTGTTACCGGAAATGATTGCTCCAGACCCTCAAACATCCCGATATTCTGATGATTAATATGGGATAATTTTCCATGAACTGGCGGGGATAACAAACGCAACGAGCCCCCAAATGCCGTTGCAATAGATTGATGTCCCAGACACACACCTAAAATGGGGATTGTAGGAGCGGATTTTATGATTAAATCCTCACAGATGCCAGCTTGTTTCGGCCTTCCGGGGCCCGGTGAGATAACAATGCCTGAAGGTTTCATTTCGATGATCTCTAATACTGAAAATGCATCGTTTCGGATGGTTCTAACATCTGCGCCTAGGTCAGACAGATAATGCCATAAATTCCATGTGAAGCTATCATAATTGTCGATCAGAATAATCATGGAGAGTTATGGCCTTATTTTTATCGTTTTTGCGTAAGTTGCAGTATGAAACTATCTAATGTTTATAAGCAATTTGGCTTGTAAAGGTCAAATTTCTTTTGACGCATTAGAAATCAGGTATTATAATACCATATTTCTAATCTACTGAATTATATGTAGAAATATGAGTGTTAGTGAAAATAAAATCATTGACTATTATTACATTTTTTATTTATAACGCATTAAAATTTATTTTTAGGTTTGGAGTTTCTTATGCCTTTGCCGAGAACATATGTGGCAACGCCAGCTGATATTGAAAAAAAGTGGGTTTTAATCGATGCAAATGAAATCGTGTTAGGTAGGCTTGCTTCCATTATAGCAATGCGTCTTCGTGGCAAACACAAAGCAAGTTATACACCTAATATGGATTGCGGTGATAACGTAATTGTAATCAATGCTAAAAAAGTCAAGCTTACTGGAAATAAACGTACTAAAAAAACCTTTTATTGGCATACAGGATATCCGGGCGGGATCAAATCTCGAACTGCGGATAAAATCCTAGATGGAAGGTTCCCAGAGCGAATACTTTCAAAAGCTGTGGAAAGAATGGTGCCTCGTGGTCCTTTGGGACGCAAAGTGATGAAGCATTTACATCTTTACGCAGGGGATGCGCATCCGCATGAGGCACAACAGCCGGAGTTTCTAGATGTTGCAGCATTAAATCCAAAGAATAAGAGGTAGGTATGTCAGAAGATTTAATTGTAGAAGAAAACGAAAAAGCAGGTTTAGCTAGTCTTTCTGCTTTGCAAGATGGAGTAGCTCAGGCCGAAACACAAATATCTATTGCTGAGCCAAAAATCGACGAATTAGGCAGAGCGTATGCAACTGGCAGGCGTAAAAATGCTTCTGCACGTGTATGGGTAAAGCGTGGTTCTGGAAACATCGTTATTAATGGAAAAATTTTGCCTGAATATTTTGCCCGTCCTGTTTTGCAAATGTTGCTTGTGCAGCCTTTCCAGGCAGCAAGTCGAGAAGGCGAATTCGACGTGTCCGCTACTGTTAAAGGTGGCGGTTTATCTGGGCAGGCTGGCGCTGTGCGCCATGGCATAAGCAGAGCCCTTGTTAATTTTGAGCCCGGCCTTCGACCGCCTCTTAAGGCAGGTGGGTTTCTCACCCGTGACCCTCGGGTGGTTGAGCGCAAGAAATATGGCAAGGCCAAAGCGCGTCGCTCATTCCAATTCTCAAAGCGATAAAATTCTGCTATTTAAAACATATTAATTTCTGCAAAGGGCTGTGCGAGATCATAGCCCCTTTTTTATTGAGGTGCTTTATAGGCACGCTCATATTGTGGTGGCACTTCTATTGGATGTTGTAATGCGATCGATGCATCCCATCCCCATCTTGGGTTTGCAAGAAAGGCGCGCGCAAGGGCAACCATATCAGCCTCCCCATTAAGGATAATATCATTTGCCTGCTCAGCTGTTGTGATTAGTCCTACAGCGCGGACAGGAATGGAGACAACATCTTTGACTGCTTTTGCAAGATGCACCTGATAGTTTGGTCCGACTGGTATTTTCAGCCCTGTGGTGATACCCCCACTTGAAATACAAAGATAATCTACCCCATGAGATTCAAATCTATTTGCAACTTTTTTAGCATCCTCGAGAGAAAGTCCATCGTCACGCCAATCTGTTCCAGTGATCCGTAATCCAAGCGCTAAGTTATTTGGCACGACCTTGCGTACTTCGTCCAATATTTCCAAAGGAAATTTCAATCTTTTGTCCAAAGAGCCACCAAATTCATCATCTCTTTGATTTGATATAGGCGAAATAAATTCATGTATCAGATAACCATGTGCACCATGAAGTTCTATCGCGGAAAATCCCAGTCTAACAGCGCGTTTTGCTGCATTAACGAAATTCTGCTTTATTTTCTGCATCTCGTCTCTTTCCAACGCCTCTGGAATAGGAGAGCCTTGTGTAAAAGGAAGAGCAGAAGGAGCTGAGGTTATCCAAGCATCTTCTTCTTTAGACAAGGCTCTTCCGCCCTGCCATGGGACGTGGTGAGACGCTTTTCGCCCAGCATGTCCTAACTGAATGGCAAATTTAATATCATTTGTTGCAGCAGAACGCGCGGCATTTAATACCCGTCTCATTGCGTATTCGTTCTGGTCTGAATATAGCCCGACACAATGGTGCGTAATTCGCCCACGTCTCTCAGTTGCTGTAGCCTCAACCACGAACATGCCAGCACCGCTCATTGCCATCTGCATTGCATGTTGCAAATGCCAATCATTCATACTGCCATCATCAGCAGAATACTGGCACATTGGAGATATAACGATACGATTAGAAAGCTTTACTGGACCAATTGATAAGGGCGTAAAAAGCATTATAAGATCCTTGTAATGAGCGAAAGAAGTTTTTCGGGTTGCTGAATTTGCGGGCAATGACCACTATCCTCTATTTGATGATAGTTTGCTTGGCTGATTTGCGCATACAACTCATTCGACATAGATGGAGGTGTGGTCTCATCTTGCATCCCAGCAATAACATCGACAGCACAATCTATCTGATGTGCTTCTGATAGATAATCAAGCTTAGATAGTGCTTCACATGCCTTAGCGAATTGGTTTGGATCAGCTGATAACAATTTTGTTTTGCGTTCCGATATAATTTCTGGATTGGCCTCCCGAAAATCATCTGGAAACATGCGGCTCATAGCTATATCAAGTACCGCATTTAATCCATTACTTCGTACTTTCTTTGACATTACATGCAAAGGAATTTTTCGCTCTTCTGGGAAAGCCCCGCCGCTATTAGCTATTATAAGATGTGATACAAGCTCTGGATGCCTTAAACATAATCCAACAGACACAAAACCGCCAAATCCGTTTGAAAAAACGGACACAGCTTTATTTCCATTTTTTGAGATTTTAAGAGATTGAAACAATGCCGCTGTCCAGTCAGCGTAATCATCAATAGTGTTACACTCTCCAGTTGAGCCACCATAACCCGGAAAATTAAATCTTGTTACATGGAATGTTTCGGCTAGTTTATCAATAATATCATCATATACCGAACAATCAGCTAGCAATGTGTGAAAGAGTACAAGAGTAGGGGCATCGATATTGCCTCTGGTTTCATAACTGGCAATACCATTTTGTGTTTGTATTTGTTGCATCTCTCAACTCCCTAAAATATTCAGAAAAAATATTCTTCCAATAAATATATTTTGTTTTATAATTTTCAGCCATATATATTGCGACGTTAATATTAGCCTAGGTCCGATGATAACAGTGGAATCAAAACAGTTCTAGTATAGATTATCGATATTCTTGCTTTGGTAACTTATATTATCTAAACTCTTCGAACTACAACTTAAGCGGTAACGTTAGTTCACCGCTTGTTCATACTATAAATTACCAAATAATGGAGTTTTCAATGAAGCCAGTTTTGTTTAGTTTTTGGCGTTCTTTAGCCGCATGGCGCGTGCGTATCGCTCTTAATTTAAAAAAGATAGACTATGATTTATCTGTCGTAAACTTGCTTGAAGGGGAACAGTTCAAGGATGGTTTCACAAATCACAACCCAGAACATTCGGTCCCAGTACTTCAGCTTGGTGAAGATAGTTTTGCTCAATCTCTTGCTATTATAGAATATCTGGAGGAGAGCTATGATGGTAAACCGCTTTTACCATCTGACTCCAGGGGCAGATATCTGTGTAGAAGGTTTAGTTTGGTAAGTGCGGCAGATTCACACCCAGTAATTGTTCCAAGAGTGCGGCGTTTATTGGCAGGTAAATACGGTTTTAAAGAGAGCCAAGTTAATGATTTCTGTGCCTATTTCATGAAGCGCGGCTGTGAGGCTATGGAGAAATTATTAACACATGATGAATATCTATCATACCAGAAAACAGGGCCCTATGTTCTTGGTAGTAATATTTCTATGGCTGACTTGTGTCTTATCCCACATATTCAAGGTGCTCGAAATTTTGGGGTGGATGTATCTGTTTATGAAAGATTGATATCTATTGAAACTGCTTTATATAAGCTCGAAGAAGTAGAACAAGCGCATCCTAAAAACCATCCTGGTTTTCTAAAGCCGCAATAGCGTTTGTTTTAAAACAGTTATTTATTTAAAATCGCTATTAAATTTTCTAAATGATTTTCAGGAGAAAAAAATGGAATTAGAAAATAGGTTTATCGTCCCTCTTGGTAGGTCTGATTCAATGAAAGTACTGACAGATGTTCCAAGGATAGCCCCATGCATTCCAGGGGCAAGCCTAACTGGGGAAGAAAATGGATTATATAGCGGTCAGGCTAATGTTAGACTTGGTCCAGTTGCCTTAAGCTTTGCGGGGACTGCCTCCATTACATCGATTGATAATAAAGCTCACACAGCGCAGGTAAAGGCGCAAGGCTCTGATAAAAAAGGTCGTGGTCAAGCGGAGGCAACAATGACATTTACTCTTGAAGAGGCAGAAAATGGTCAAACAGAAGTGATTGTTCGAACAGATGTATTACTGTCTGGTTCAATTGCCCAATATGGTAGAGCAAGCGGGTTAATAAATGTAGTTGCAGGACAAATCGTTTCTCAGTTTTCTGAAAACCTGAAAACAGATATTTTAGAAAAACAGGGCGATGCCGTTGAGCCGAGAGCTTCTGAAAATGATTTCGGGGTGAAAGCCAAAGAACATGAGAAGCAAATAGATATTTCTGGCAAGCAACCTTCCACCAAGTCAACTAAGAACGAATTAAATGTCATTGCTCTGTTGATTGCAATAGTGAAAAGCTGGTTCGCCAAATCTAAATAGGGACCGGGTTATATCTTTTTTTGTAACATAAATTTACATTTCTGCGCCTTGCAACTTATTTCTGCTCAAGTTAAAACCATAAAGGTAAAAATCTTAGAGGGGATGGAATTTTATGTCACAAATTCGGATTGGAATTGCTGGGCTTGGCGTTGTTGGAGCTGAAACAGTAAGACAAATTATGTCTTCGCAGGATATTCTCTCCCAAAGAGCAGGAAAAAATCTTAAAATTGTCGGTGTTAGTGCAAGAGACGAAACTAAGGACCGTGGTTTCTCGTTAGATGATATTGTGTTTTATACGGACCCCCTGAAACTTTTGGATCATGACGATATAGATGTAATTGTCGAGCTAATCGGAGGTGAGGAAGGCGTCGCACTCAGCTTGTGCCAGAATGCCTTGCGGGGTGGAAAGCACGTTATTACAGCTAATAAAGCGATGATTGCACATCACGGATTTTCCTTATCCAAACTTGCTGAAGATAATAATGTTACACTTCAGTTTGAAGCTGCAGTCGCTGGAGGAATTCCTGCTATTAAGATTTTGCGTGAGGGTCTTGCTGGAAACCAGATAGAAACAGTTGCAGGTATATTAAACGGAACCTGCAATTATATATTGTCAGAGATGACATCCTCTAAAAGTGCATTTTTAGATGTTTTAAAAGAAGCACAAAATAAAGGATTTGCAGAAGCGGATCCAAGTTTCGATATTGACGGGGTGGATGCTGCTCATAAATTAGCTATCTTATCCGCCATCGCATTTGAGCAAAAAATTGATTTCTCCAGCCTTTCTATATCCGGTATAAGACACGTCTCTGACATCGATATAGACTATGCAGGAAAACTCGGATATTGTTTGAAGCTTCTTGGTATTGCGCAACGCGATGGGCCAGCTGAGGTTACTATGGCGCTCATTTCTGATGATGAGCAACTCTCATCTGTGAATGGTGCTCTTAATGCGGTGAGTTATAGCGGCGCACCTGTTAAATCCTCAATCTGTATTGGTCCAGGCGCTGGTGCGGGACCGACCTCTTCTGCTATACTTGCAGATTTAATAGATATTTCAAGAGGCCTCGCAAATTACGCATATGGAAATCCAATAGAATTGCTATCAGAGCAAAAATTAACTTTTCAAACATCAAAAGAGCAATGTTATTATTTGCGAATTGGTGTAACAGATAAGCCTGGAGTATTATCAAATATTTCTGCCGTGCTTAGGGATCATGGTTTGTCGATAGCTTCAATGATACAAAATGGTCAGTCAGAAGATGGACCAGTATTCTTGGTATTAACAACCCATAAATGCGCTAAAATCGATATTGAACAGGCCGCTGAGGTAATAGCACATGCCGAGCATGTGCTGCATTCGCCGATGGTTATACCTATTTTTGATAGAGGCTTTTTTAACTAAGAATGATAGATGTTTCTCCCTTATCATCTGATAACCTCATAGATGTCCAATCCTCATTATCAGGAGCAAAATGGGTATCCCAGCCGTCAGACTTCAGAGATGATGTGGTTAGACGGCAAACGTTACGACTGCAGGAAACACACGGTCTGCATCCTGCTATGTGTCTTTATTTAGCAAGAAAAGGCGTTTTTTCTGACGAGGTGGACGCCTATCTTGAACCAAAATTAAGGATGCTATTACCAGAGCCATTCTCATTTAAAGGCATAGAAGAGGCAACTCAAAGGCTAGTTCGCGCAGTTGAACAGCAAGAAAAAATTGGAATTTTTGGCGACTATGACGTTGATGGCGCGTGTTCTGCTGCTCTGTTTCACAAGGTTCTGACGTCTCTAGGCTGTAATGTAGAAATACATATTCCAGATAGATTTACTGAAGGCTATGGACCAAACATTTCTGCATTGCAGAAGCTAAAAGATAATAATGCATCCGTTATATTAACAGTTGATTGTGGTATAACTGCGCATGAACCTCTGAACGTAGCTAGTGCCGGTGGACTTGATGTTATAGTAATTGATCATCATCTAGCAGGACCGGTATTGCCAAATGTGACTGCGGTGGTAAATCCAAATCGTCTTGATGATGAGAGTGGGTTTGGATTTTTATGTGCGGCCGGTGTTTGTTTTATTACGTGCGTTGCATTAATTCGCGCATTGCGTAAAATAGGATATACTGAATTGCCTGATTTGCTGACCTTTGTTGATCTTGTTGGGCTCGCCACATTATGCGATGTTGTTCCGATCAAGGGTCTAAATAGAGCTTTTATCAGGCAAGGGCTTTTTGTGATGCGTAATCGGCGGAATATAGGCCTTGCCTCATTAGCAGATGTTGCCGGGTTGGATAAGGTGGTTGGTGAGTATGAATGCGGATTTGTACTTGGCCCTCGAATTAATGCAGCAGGGAGAATGGGCAAATCTGATTTAGGCGTGAAATTATTGCTCGAACCAAATCACGAAAATTCTGTCTCTTTAGCCATAAAGTTAGATGAATTAAATAAGCAAAGGCGGTCTTTAGAGAAAGAAATTACAGTTCATGCGATTCAACAGGCAGAAGCTCAATTAGAGGAAAATCCGGGCCTCGTAGTGCTTGTGATTGCGGATAAAAGCTACAATGAGGGTGTGTTGGGAATTGTAGCAGGCAGATTAAAGGAAATGTATGCAAGGCCAGTGTTTGTTCTCGGAGTATCGCCTGATAATATAGTAAAAGGTTCTGGCAGAAGCATTCCATCGATTAGGCTTGGAAGCCTCGTTTTAGCGGCAAGGCAAAGCGGCATCCTGCTTACAGGCGGCGGACATGATATGGCTGCGGGGGCTAGCCTTCATTATGATAAGCTGGAAGCTTTTAGAGTATTTTTAGCACAAGAAATATTGGCCAATATCTCCGTTTTGCCAAAAAAAGAATTTGAAGTTACCTCCACTATTTCAGTTGCCGGTTGCACGTCTGATTTGGCAAGTACTATTGAGAGATGTGGTCCTTTTGGTTCTGGTCAACCAGAGCCCAAGCTTCTTCTTACTCACATTTCAGTTAGCCAAGTAAAATGGGTAGGAACTACTAAATCTCACTTTACGGCCTTGTTAAGCGATGGAACCTCGAGGCCCCTTAAATCTATTATGTTTAATGTTGCCGGGACCAAAATAGGAAATACGCTCAAGTCAATAAACGAGCTGGGTCCCCTCAAAGTATTAGGAAGACTTAAGCATGATGAATGGCGAGGGGGAAAATCAGTACAATTTTTAATTGAAGATATTGCAAGGCAGTTTGAATAGCGATAAAAGTTTAAAATGTTTTTATAATGTAAACCATAAAATAATAAAAAACATGCCAAAAAATTAGTTGATTTATCAACACAATAGAATTACACAAGGCGCACTGTGATTGCTACGTCCCGTTCGTCTAGGGGTCTAGGACACCGCCCTTTCACGGCGGCAACAGGGGTTCGAATCCCCTACGGGATGCCACAGAAATT